>BNJU01000213.1_pt1 | contig 86480 bp, 129 predicted proteins | sample 8539281 | NCBI WGS metagenome assembly BNJU01 (sample SAMD00202456, study PRJDB9452) | human saliva metagenome | isolation source: human saliva | place: Japan
ATTCAATCCTTTAAATATGGCATTGTTTCCGAACTTTCTTTTTCACTTTAAGTACGGCTTTCATTCTGCTGTTCTCTTTTTCTTTTAGAAATGCTGTTTGCTTCAAAAGATTTCCCATGCAGCCTGCACTGTTTTTTTATTGCTTATCTCAGTTGCAACTATCGTTATCCTTCTAAACAGAAGTATCGGATTTGCCAGTCTCTCAAAAAGCTCCTCACTTTTCTTACATATCTCTTTGGTGGAATCGGTATATGATAAAAGATTTATCACTCCATGAGCTCCCTCAGGTATACTTCTTCCATAAAAGTCTTTGGTAATATTGCCGATGTACTTCTTTTGCTATATCAGGATCTGTAAAGACTCTCTATGTCATATCCCAGACTTAGAGTAATCTGCTTTTGTCAAAATATCCTTTTCAAGCAATGAGAATGAAAGCCTCTCCGCCATCTCTATCACAATGGTTCTCATCTCATCATAACTGTAGGGTCTAAGCAAAACCTGTCCCTCACTGATACTCTTTTTCTCAGGAGTGTATAACTTCACATCCTTTATCTGTGTGCTGTCAATTCCCCACGCATGCTCTATCAGAAAACTTGCATTCTTACCGAACAGCCTATATAAAAGATCCATTCCTTCATTTACCCTGTTTTGTTTCAGGCTCTCTCTTGCTATATCTCCCATGGTATGTATACCGTACTTTGCCAAAGTCTTTGCATACCCTCTTCCCACTCTCCAAAAATCGGTGATAGGAGTATGGCTCCAAAGTTGCTCTCGATATGAACTTATACTAAGTTCTCCAATCCTTGCTCCGTGCTCATTCGGCTTGGCCTTTTTTGCCACAATGTCCATTGCCACCTTTGCAAGATACATATTTTTCACCCTATACCTGCACTTGCAATAATTCCTGTGGTATCAAAGACATCCCTAACCATCATTTCCACAAACTCTACGGCATTATCTGAAATATATCCGCCAAGGTCTATAAATACCTCGTCTACAGAATACACATATATATCCTCAGGAGAAACATACTTTAAGTATACGCTCAGTATCTTTGCACTGTATTCCATATACTTTTTCATCCTTGGGATTGCCACTACCACATCGGCTTCAAGTTTCGGATTTTTCCTAAGCTCCGTCAATGATGAGGACTTGCCTTCAAGTTTTTCCTACAAGTTTTTGTTTTTCTGTGATTTATCTCCTGAAGCCTTTTTCAAGACTTCAAAAAGTCTCGGTCTGCCGGGCACTCCAAAAGCTTTTCAGTGCCGGACTTACTGCCAGACAGATAGTCTTTGCCGTCCTGCTCTCATCTGCAACCACTAGATTCACATCCATCGGATCAAGATTTCTTTCTCTACATTCCACGGAGGCGTAGAAGGATTTTAAATCAATTGCAACAAATGTCTCTTTCTTATTCATTATCTATTATCTTTGCTTCTTTGTTCAGTGCCGGTATCACTTTATTCAAAAAGTCGTCAGTCGCTATCTTCAATGTAGATGTATTTACACAGGGATGACATCTGATAAAATCGGCTTTTATAACATCTCTGTCTATAACCAACTTGACAGCATCTTCCTTATCATTCATCAGTCCGAGTACACTTACAGACCCCGGAGTCACATCCAAAAACTCCTTCAGATAGTTTTCCTTTGCAAATGAAAGCCTTGACATTTCAAGTTTCTTTGAAACATCCTTTGTCACATATTTTTTGTCGCCCGGCATCATAAAAAGGAAAAACTTTGTCTCCTGCCTGTTGCAAAGTACTATATTCTTGCAAATCTTTACACCAAGTGCACCTTCTATCTCTTTACATTTTTCCATATCAGAGGCCTCATCATGGTCAACCACTTCGTACTCCACACCGATGCCGTCCAAAAAATCATAGCATCTTTTTTCCTTTTCCTGTCTGCTTTCTATATCTGTAGGTCTGCCCTTGTAAGGTTTTGAAATATACATACTTTTATAGCTACTCCAATATAAATACATACTTGTTTGCATCCGACAGCTCACTGTCAAAAGCAAATCCGAGCCTGTCAAATTTTTTTATGTCTTCTTCATTTTGAATATCTTTACCGGCAATATAATTTACCATCTCACCTCTTGCCATCTTTGCAAGAGTCGACTTTTGCACTGTTTTACCGTTTCTTCTTTCGGCAAATATACAGGTGATAAATTTATCATCTTTTGAAAGATACTTCTCTACAGTCTTTGAGTACTCCTTTGAAGCCAGATTTATCACCACTTCATTATTTTGAAACAAGCTTTTATAAATCTTATCTCCCCAAAACTCATACAGATTTTTATGCTTTCCGATCTCCATCTTTGCCTGCATCTCAAGTCTATAAGGACTCACACCGTCAAACGCTCTAAGTATACCGAAAAAACCTGAGAGTATATATAGATTCTCTCTTATATATTCAATCGATGAAGCTTCCATCACATTCACAGCCATATATTGATACTGTATGCCCTGATACGAAAATATTGCAGGGGTAAGACTCCCCTGCAAATTCATATCTTTAAACCTGTCAAAATTTTCTTTTGCAATCTTTTCATTGCATTTCCAAATCTCTTTCAGCTCTTCATAAGACTTTTTTCTTATTTCATCTAAAAGAATCAGACTGTAATCAATATATGTAGGTACACTGCCGCCGATATAGCTGTCACTGTTTTCCACCATTGTCTTGGCAGGTGATACTATTATTTTCATCCCAAGCTCTCCAGCATATCACCGGGATTTTTGGCAGCCTTCACCTTTTCCATAGCCTCTATAATAAATCCCTTTTCATCTATCAGATATGTGGTCCTTACAACTCCCATGGAAGTCTTTCCGTAAAGTTTTTTCTCATGCCATACATCATAAGCCTGTATAACATCCAGCTCGGGGTTTGAAAGCAGTGTAAAAGGCAATGAATACTTATCTTTGAATTTCTTATGAGACGCCACACTGTCCTTACTGATGCCTACAACCTCTACTCCTTTTTCAACAAACTGCGGATACAACTCTCCAAAGCCGCAAGCCTGCGCACTGCATCCCGGAGTATTGTCCTTAGGATAAAAATATAATATAAGTTTCTTACCTTCATAATCTGAAAGATTTCTAACGGTTCCGTTCTCATCCGGCAGTGAAAACTCCGGTGCCTTTGTGCCTATCTTTAACATAAATCCATCCTTATCTAATCTCTTTGAATACATCCTTTAGGGCAGGATATATCTTTTTGAATTTTTTTGATACTTCTCTTCATATTTTACCACAAGATCGGCTTCAGGTTTTTATTTTTTTCTTTAATTTTTTTATTATAGATTTTTGCAGCCTTTTCTACACTTTCATATTCTCCACAGCCTACCGCCGCAAGTATGGCCGCACCAAATCCCGGTCCTTCCTCACTTACAGGCACTTCCACCTCTACATTAAGTATATTGGCTACAAGCCTTTTCCAAAGCGGGCTCTTGGCACCTCCGCCGCAGATCATGGTTTTCTCTATCTTGATGCCGAGGCTTCTTGCCACTTCAAGTGAATCTCTTAGAGCAAAGGTAACACCTTCAAATACAGCAAGTGTCATATCTTCTCTTTTTGTATCCATTCTCATCCCTATGAATGTACCTGCGGCATCAGGATCATTGTGAGGAGAACGCTCTCCCATAAGATATGGTAAAAAGAACACCTTATTTTCTCCAAGATTATCTATATTTTCCTGTTCTTTTGAAAAATCCTTTGTCTTTAATATTTCTTCCATCCACCACTTATTACATGACGCCGCACTGAGCATACAACCCATCAGATGATAGTTTCCGTCCGCATGGGCAAATGAATGTAGGGCATTAAAGCTGTCACACCGAAGTTCCTACTTGAGATAAATACGGTTCCTGAGGTTCCCAGAGAGATATTGCAGGCACCTTCACCCACTGTGGCTGTACCTATAGCCGCCGCCGCATTATCTCCGGCTCCTGCTATTATCTTTATGTCATCATTAAGTCCAAGTTCTTTTGCAAGCTCAGGCTTTATAGCACCTACCACCTCATAGCTTTCATAAAGCTTCGGCAACATATCATCGGAAATGCCGCATATGTCAATCATTTCCTTTGACCATTTTTTATTCTTTACATCCAAAAGCAGCATACCCGAAGCATCCGAATAATCTGTAGAGAAGCTTCCACTGAGCATATAGCTGATATAATCCTTCGGAAGCATTATTTTTGAAATTTTTGCAAAAATCTCAGGCTCATTATTCTTTACCCAAAGTATCTTCGGAGCGGTAAAACCTGCAAATGCGATATTTGCTGTAAGCTTAGAAAGCTTTTCTTTGCCTATAACATTGTTCAAATAATCGGTTTCCTCAGTGCTTCTACCGTCATTCCAAAGTATTGCAGGCCTTAGCACATTATCATCCTTATCAAGAATTACAAGTCCATGCATCTGTCCTCCGAAACTTATACCTGCTATCTTTTCATCCGCAAAGGTTGCAAGTTCTTTAAGCCCCTCCTTTACCGCCAAAAACCAGTCTACAGGATTTTGCTCACTCCACCCTGAACGTGGAAAGTAAAGCGGATATTCCTTTGATACGGTTTTTACAAGTTCTCCGTTGCCCTTCATCATTACAAGTTTAAGGGCTGAAGTCCCCAAATCAACACCGATATAATACATACTAAACCTCCGTAAAGATTATTATTCTTATTAAAAAAGTATCAGGGATCAAAGTGTAAATCCCCTCTATCTACCTACTACATTAAGTTTACGGCTATAAAAAGTCAATTGCAATCTTGCTGTTTTTTATGATAAAATTGCTGTCACACCGAGATTTTTATCGTGATTTCTATACTGTCTTTGGTAGAAAAACATCTTGTAAAACAGCCGTTTTAGGCGTGTCCGTCTGAGAAGAACACCGTTTGGAGTCTCTTGTCTTTTACTCGCAGACACATTTTATGTGATATTTATGCATATTTATATTTATACATTTTTATGTATTGGGCTTTCGGACACGAAAAAAGCTCCAAAGTAAGCCCTTGGAGCTTTTTATTTTCTCTTTGGCATATGCAGTTTGAATACCGAGTCTACAAAGAATATCGCAAGCGCTATAGAGCCTGCAATCTTCAATGTCTCATTCATATATGTACTGAGATATGAAGACTCGTTTATAAATGCATACGCACATCTGTATATTGAACCGCCGGGAACTATAGGAAGTATGCCCGGTATCAAAAAGTTGCTTACCGGCGCCTTCAAGACTCTGGCAAGTATATGCGACATGGTAGCTATACAGAGCGCAGATATGAGTGCATCTATCTCTACCCTATGTCCTATTATATCCACCAGCAGATACACTCCCCATCCTATCATACCGGTAAGTCCCGCCTGTACCATATATTTTTTCGGCAGCTCTATCATAATGCAAAAGGCCACCACCGCAATAAATGCACCTATTATTTTAAATATCATACACTCCTCACAAAATCACATATGCCAGTGCCACACCTACCGCCACCGCAAAAGCCACTACTCCGGTCTCAAGCATTCTGCTGACACCTGCAGTATAATCTCCGTTCAATGTATCTCTCATAGCCGTGGTGAACACAACACCCGGAACTATCGGCATGATTCCGCCTATAATCACAAGATCGATATTTATACCCGGCAGAAAAAACTTCTTAAAGCCTACCGCAGTAAGCGCCATACTGAGTGTGGATATCATATTTAAGAAAAACGAATTGAATCCGAAAGGTGTAAGTACCCACTGTGTGACAGCCATCGCAAGTCCGGCTATACCTGCCACCATACAGTCTGTAAAGTCTCCTCCAAGCATCATTGTAAAAAACAGTGCCACTCCCACAAAGGAGAGACCATATAAAATACCTGTAAACTGTCTTACATCCTTTATCTTTTTTATTTCGGAATACGCCTCATATATATCCATTTTACCTGCACTTAATGCTCTTGATACATTGTTTATAAGGTATATTCTGTTTATATTTGTAGTCCTGTCAGGCACTCTCTTTGACATGGTGATAAGCCCCTCTTCGCTGTCAAGAGTTAATGTGATACCTGTAGCCAAAACGAATGCGGTATGTGATTCACACTTTGAATAGTCAAGTATTCTGTTCATAGTATCTTCCACTCTGCTTATCTCCGCGCCCGCTATAAGCATGGTCTCACCTGCAAAGCATGGCTGTCTCCGCCACCACTCTTTCGAGGCTCTTTGACACATTTTTTTTTGCCACTTTTATTCTCCGTTATATTTTATATTAAAACCCGAATTTTATAAAAAATTTTCCGGCTTTATTTATAGGTTTGCACGCAGTTCGCTTACTTTATCACGCAAAAGTGCCGCATTTTCAAAATCAAGCTCTGCCGCAGCCTTAAACATCTTTTTCTCAAGCTCTTTTATAAGTTTTTGTATCTCCGCCTTGTCCATAGACTCAACGTCCTTATCAATAGACGAAACGCTGTCTGCCGCCTTTGATATTGCTATAAGATCTCTGACAGCCTTCTTTATGGTAGTCGGAGTGATACCGTGTTCCTTATTATAAGCTTCCTGTATACCTCTTCTTCTGTAGGTCTCGTCAATAGCCGCCCTCATCGAATCGGTCATATTGTCGGCATACATTATCACATGTCCGTCAGCATTTCTTGCCGCTCTTCCTATGGTCTGAATAAGTGAGGTTTCACTTCTTAAAAATCCCTCTTTATCCGCATCGAGTATTGCAACCAAAGTAATCTCCGGTATATCAAGTCCCTCTCTCAAAAGGTTGATACCCACCAAGACATCGAACTTGTCAAGTCTCATATCTCTGATAATCTCGGCTCTCTCCAAAGTATCGATATCGGAATGCAGATATCTCACTCTGATACCCACTTCCTTCATATACTCGGTAAGATCTTCCGCCATTCTTTTTGTAAGCGTAGTGATAAGAATCTTGTTCTTTTTTTCAATTTCTTTATTCACCTCACCTATCAGATCGTCTATCTGACCTTCTACAGGTCTGACACTTATAGGCGGATCCAACAAACCGGTAGGTCTTATAATCTGCTCTGTTCTAAGCATCTCATGCTCTTTTTCATATACGCTCGGTGTCGCGGAAACAAAAAGCATCTGATCTATCTTTGATTCAAACTCCGAAAACTCCAAAGGTCTGTTATCAAGTGCCGAAGGCAGTCTGAAACCGTAGTTGACCAAGGTCGTCTTTCTTGACCTGTCTCCTGCATACATTCCTCTGACCTGCGGTATTGTGATATGTGACTCATCTACAATAATAAGAAAATCGTCCTTAAAATAGTCTATAAGTGTATAAGGCGGCTCTCCCGGTGCAGAACCTGTGAGATGTCTTGAATAGTTTTCTATTCCCGAACAAAAACCTGTCTCTCTCATCATTTCCACATCAAAATGCGTTCTCTCATCAATCCTCTGAGCCTCTATAAGCTTATCCTCAGATTTGAAAGGAAGCTTACTCTCTCTCACACTCTTTCAGTATGTTTTTCGGTAGCCACCTTTCATCTTCTCAGGTGCCACCACATAGTGTGATGCCGGAAATATCACGGCATGTGCAAGTTCCGCTATAATATTCCCTGTAAGCGTATCTATCTCAAGTATTTTTGTCCACTTCATCACCGAAAAACTCGAAATCTTAATGCTGTAGATGTGGATGCGGCAGGAAATACCTCAAGCACATCTCCTCTCACACGAAAAAGTACCGCGGTGAAAATCCATATCATTTCTGTCATACTGCATATCAATAAGCTTTCTGATGACATCATCTCTGTCTCTTTCCATTCCGGGACCTTAAAGATACCACCATCTCCTGATAATCTATAGGACTTCCAAGTCCGTATATACATGAAACCGAAGCAACTATAATAACATCCTTTCTCTCTGAAAGTGATGCGGTTGCAGAGTGTCTCAGCTTATCTATCTCATCATTTATTGCCGAATCTTTCTCAATATATGTATCTGTAGACGGTACATATGCCTCCGGTTGATAGTAATCGTAGTAGAAACAAAGTATTCCACCGCATTCTCAGGGAAAAAAACTCCTTGAACTCACCGTACAGCTGTGCCGCCAATGTCTTATTATGTGCTATTATCAGCGTGGGCTTTTGTAACTTCTGAATAACATTTGCCATTGTAAAGGTCTTACCCGAACCTGTGGCACCTAACAATGTCTGAAACTGATTTCCCTCTCTGAACCCGTTTACAAGCGCCTCTATTGCCTGAGGCTGGTCTCCTGTAGGCAAAAACTCCGAATGTAATTTAAATTCCATTATTTAACCCCTATCTTGTGGCAAAGCGCCAACATGGAAAATTATAGCATGAGGCAAAATAAAAGTATAGTATAAAGAACGTCAGTTCAGTGATATCTTACACGCTCATTGCAATATCCTGATACTTATCAACAACCTGCAATACATCCGCCTGCTTTTTCAACAGATTTATAAAACTTTCCATCTGTCTGTTGACAAACTTGTCCTTTTTGTGCAGCACATGATACTTTGCTTTGATATTAAAGTCTTTTATCGGAAGTACCTTAAGCACATCATCTCTTAACTTTTGTTCTATCAAAAATCTCGGCAAAACCGAATATCCCATATTTTTACAAAGCAGCTTGATAATAAGATTTGTATTCTGTGACTCGATACCGGGACTTATACTTAGTCCCAGTTCGGACAGTTTATTCTCCAAAATATATCTGTAGCTTGAGTTTTTCTCTGTAAGTATACAAGGATATTCCAACACTTCCTTCAAATCTATAGACTTCTTACATGCCAGAGGATGTTTAGCCGATGCACAAAACACCACATCGGTATCCACCTGAATATCTTCCACAAAATCTTTTGCGACATACGGCTTATCTAAAAACAGCATTATATCAATACTGTTGTGCTTCAGCGCATCAAACAATTCCGCCGGTGTGGATACTTTAATTTCCAGTATAACACCGGGATTTTTTTCGTGGTATTCCGCAAGTATCTGCGGAAACAAGGTATCACATATGGAATCAACCGTACCTATTCTAAGTTCTCCTCTGATAGGGTCACCGGTTCTTATCAGTGACTCCTTTGCCTCTTCATTTAACATAAGTATCTTTTCGGCATAAGGGTAAAATTGCTTGCCGTAATCTGTCAGACGTACCTGTTTTCCGAGTCTGTCAAACAGCCTTGTTCCAAGGTCAAACTCCAGTTGCTGTATCTGTATGGATACGGCTGCAGGCGAATATCCAAGTATCATAGACGCCTTATAAAAGCTTCCCGATTCCGCTATCTTTACAAAAGTATTTAATTTCTTCAAATCCAAAAAATTTTCCATGGTCCCCCTTCTAAATTAAACATTTCTAACTAATTATGTCTATTTTTATTAGAATAATATATTTAATTTACCATATTTTTTTAATCTTTTCATATAAACCTACTATACTATATATGTACAAGTATTTGCCACAAAAAAATATTTTTCGGATATGTTTAAAAAAAGCCCCTTAATCAGGGACTTTCTTATTGTTGTATACCCATTTCACAACCGCCATGGATATGATAATTATATAACCTAATAAGCTAAGTACATCAGGTATTTGACCTACAAATATAAAGCCGAGCAACGCCGAATATATAACCTGTGTATAGTCATATACGGAAATCTCCTTTGCCGGAGCATATGTATAAGCCTTTGTAATACAAATCTGCCCGATCATGGCTGAAAAAGCCCCGATCCTACAAGCATTGCAAACTGTGTTGGACTTGGAGTGATAAAATTTATAGCCATAAGCGGTATACAACATATGCTTGAAAATGCCGAGAAGAAAAATACTATGAACATTCCGGTCACTCCCCCTCCGGTCATCTTTCTGACAAGAGCGTAAGCCACACCTGCCATAAATCCGCCGAGAACTCCTATCATAGCCACTAAGAATGCAAAATCCGCACTCGGCTTTACTACAAATATTGCTCCTATAAATGCTACTACGGTAGTGAGAATATCCATTATAACCGGTTTTTCCTGTAATATTATAAAACTCAACAGTATCGCAAAGAAAGGGCTGAGCTTATTCAATATGGAAGCGTCCGCTATATTCATATGGTCAATCGCATAGAAGTTACATATAACTCCTACAAAACCGCATGAAGACCTCAGCAACAACAAAATCCAATTTTTTCTTCCTATATTTTGCCACCTGTAACCGTTTTTTATAAGCATAACAAGTGCTACAGCGGCAGCTACAAAATTTCTTGAAAAAACCTTTTCAAATGTAGGCAGTTCACCCGCCAGTCGTACAAAGAGCCCCATCATGGCAAATCCAAATGCGGCTCCAAGTATATACAATATACCTATTCTTTTATTGTAATTATTCATATTTTAATGTTTCCACCGGCTCTCTTTTGGCAAACAACTTTCTTAATCTCCTGATACAGTACATAAATCCGGGGATAAGGAACATATCCGCTACAATCCACGCAAGCGGCGAGCCCATACATGCCGCAACAAAACCGAAGTACTTAACTCCCACAAAACCTACAATGCCTCTGGCAAACATCTCACATACTCCCGAGAGTATTGCAAACATCGGAAATCCCATACCTTGAATGGAATTTCTCCAAACATTGACAAAAATAAGCGCAAAGTAAAATCCCGAGTTCCATAAGAGGAATAATCTGGCCTGACTTATTACATCGCTCTTGCTTGCATCTACGAAAAGCTTCGGCAGCTCTCCGCCTATAAATATCATAAAAACGAATACCAAAACGGCGTATATTATACCTATTATTGTGGCAACCCTTACTCCTTCCTTTACTCTGTCAAGTTTACCTGCACCTACGTTTTGACCGCAGTAGGTTGCCATAGTCGCTCCGAGAGCATCTGTTACAGCCACACAGAAGCTGCTTATCTTACTTCCTGCGGTAACGGCAGCCACAGTAATCGCACCGAGTCCGTTAACCGCCGCCTGAGTATTACCGAACCGATAGCTGTGATTGAGTACTGCAATCCCATAGGTATACCCATGGAAAGTACCACCTTTACATGTCTCATTGATAATGCACCTTCACCCGGCTCAAGCTTCAGTATATAAAACTTTTTTACAATATATATTACACAAAGTATTCCCGACACAAGCTGTGATACAACTGTAGCATAGGCAGGCCCCGCAACTCCGAGACCCATAAATCTTATTGAAACAAAGTCCAAAACTATATTCAGGAGTGCTGCCACTACAAGGAAATAAAGCGGTGTCTTTGAATCTCCAAGCGCTCTTATTATGCTTGCAGTCAAGTTGTATAAATACATTACAGGTATACCGGCAAAGACAATTATTATATAAATATACGCATCGTTCATTATCTCTGCAGGCGTATTCGTCACTACAAGTATGGTCTTTGTAAGCAAACATACCAAAGCTGTAAGTACTACAGAAAAGAATATTCCCATATATACCGCATTCATGGTGAATTTTCTCATCTCTTTGTAGTCTTTTGCACCGAATTTTTGTGCCACCGGTATGGCAAAGCCAGCCGTATTCCCTATAACAAAGCCGTTTACCATAAAGAATATGGCACCTGTGGAACCCACAGCCGCCAATGAATTAACACCCAAATACTTACCCACCATCACCGTATCCACCATGCTGTAGAACTGCTGGAAGAGTGTTCCTATAAGCATCGGTATTGCAAATGCCAATATAAGTTTTAGAGGGCTGCCACAGGTCATATCTGTAATACTTGCTTTTTCTTTTTTTCCATAATTCCCTCAATAAGAATATCTTTTTACATCTCTTCGATATCTTTATTTAAAAATAAGTTTCAGCTTTTTCCATGCTGTTGTTCAAAACAAGCTCCTCAGGAAAAATCTAATTCTTTCAATAAACTGTCACAATTTTTTTGAAGTCACCTACATAGTCCGCATAGTGACTGTCGGTATTGCATACCACATATGTACCGTATTTTTTTGGCGGCTGAGAGCATTTTTTGCAGCATTCTCTCTGCCACCGACTCTTGCCGACCTCGGATTCAATGAAGAGTTGTTAAGCTCAAGTGCAACTCCTCTTTTGCTGCTTCCTTTGCCAGTGCGTCGTGATCAATAGGATACCTTCCGTCATCCGGGTGACCGATTATCTTCACATACGGATTTGCCATCACTCCGAAGTATGCGTTCATGTTTTTCATCCAAACTTCCCGGATCTATACATATTGTATGCAGACTTGCTATAACATAATCAAGTCTTCCAAGAACATTGTTATCTATATCAAGATTTCCCTTAAAGTCCATGATATTGGCCTCTACACCTCTAAGTATAAGCACTCCTTTGTAGTTTCTGGGAATAACCTTAAAAGTTCATAAAGTATATGTTTTTGCATGAACCGGGAACAGCTTCACTGTGATCAGAAAATCCATATGCCGAAAGGCCTTTGGCCACAGCCTCTTCCATATTTTCCTTTAAGGTGGAGTAGGCGTGACCGCTGGCTATGGTATGCGTATGCAAATCAAATAAATATTTCATATTACTTCTTGAAAAGATCTCCAAGCTTGTCCATTGCACCTGCAATTCCGACCTTTGTAATCTGTGCCTTTACGCCGTTTACAACAGCATCAAGCTGTCCGTCAGGAATATCTATACCTGTAAGGTTCTCTATAGTCTTTCAGGATCACTTGTAAGATTTGCTAAAAGTGCAGGATCAGCCTTTGCCTTATTTATTATATCTGTTACTATTTTTGTTATATCCATTTTTTCTCCTTTGTAAAACTAGAGCCAAGACCTTAACGTCCTTGGCTCTGTTAAAAAAATACTATTTAAATTAGTTACCTGCCATCTGCTTTGCAACTTCCTCTGCAAAGTTCTCGCTCTTCTTCTCAAGACCTTCACCTGTCTCAAATCTTACGAAGCCTTTGATAGAAACTTTTGCATTGTTTGCCTTTGCAACCTCTGCCACATAAGCCGCTACAGACTGCTTACCGTCTGCTGCCTTAACATATGGCTGATCAAGAAGACAAATCTCTTTAAGCTCCTTCTTGACTCTTCCTTCGATCATTCCCATGATAACCTTCTCAGGCTTTGATGCTTCCTTAGGATCGTTCTTAATCTGAGCTAAGAGGATTTCCTCTCTCTCTTGCAAGGTAATCCGCATCAACTTCCTTATCTGAAGTATACTTAGGATGAAGTGCTGCAACCTGCATTGCAACATTCTTAGCCATCTCTTTGATTTCATCGTTTACAACATCACTTACAACGTCTACCAAAACGCCGATCTTTCCACCTGCATGGATATAAGAAACTACACAACCGTCGTTCTCTTCAACCTTTGCAAATCTTCTGATTGTCATGTTCTCACCGATGATTGAAATCATGCTTGAAAGCTTCTCACCTACTGTAAGGCTCGGATCAAGCTCCCACTTCTCATTTCAAGAACTCTTCTGTAGTGTTTGCGCTTGTCTTTAATGCCTGTGCTGCAACTTCACCTACATAAGTTCTGAACTTCTCGTTCTTTGCAACGAAGTCTGTCTCAGCATTTACTTCAAGTACAACCGCTTTCTTTGCGTCATCACTTACGCAAACATCTACGATACCCTCAGCTGCTATACGACCTGCCTTCTTCTGTGCTCCTGCAAGTCCCTTCTCACGAAGGAAGTCAACTGCCGCATCCATATCTCCATCAGTTGCAGCGAGGGCCTTCTTACAGTCCATCATTCCTGCACCTGTCATCTCTCTTAACTCTTTTTACCATTGCTGCTGTTACTGCTGCCATTGTAAAACCTCCTAAAGTTTTTATGATATGACAAGTTGCAAAGCGGAAATCCGGCTTTGCAACCTGCCTATAAGTTAATGTTTATATTAGAACTGTCTCTCGTCCAAATCTTCCTTATCAGGAGCGAACTCATTGCCCTCAAGTGAATCATTGTCTGCACCCTCTGATTCTGCAAGGATTTCACCCTGCTCACCCTGGTTTTGCTTCGATAACCGCATCTGCCATCTTAGCTACGATAAGCTTTACTGCACGGATTGCATCATCGTTACCCGGGATAAGGTAATCAAGTTCATCAGGATCACAGTTTGTATCACAGATACCGATAAGCGGAATACCTAAAGTATGAGCCTCCTGAACACAGATTCTCTCCTTCTTAGGGTCTACGATAAAGATTGCGTCAGGGATGTTCTTCATATCCTTGATACCGCCAAGGTTCTTCTCAAGCTTCTCCCATTCTTTCTTTAACTTGATAACTTCCTTCTTTGGAAGCAAATCAAATGTACCGTCTTCGCTCATCTCTTCCAACTGGTGAAGTCTCTTGATTCTTGACTGGATTGTCTTGAAGTTTGTAAGCATTCCGCCAAGCCATCTCTCGTTAACATAGTACATTCCGCAACGCTCAGCTTCTTCCTTGATAGCATCCTGTGCCTGCTTCTTTGTACCTACGAAAAGGATCTTTCCGCCGTCCTTAGCTACGTCTGACATAGCATTGTATGCTGTATCAACCATACCTACACTCTGCTGAAGATCGATGATATGGATACCGTTTCTCTCTGTGTAGATGTATGGAGCCATCTTAGGGTTCCATCTTCTTGTCTGATGTCCGAAGTGAACACCTGCCTCAAGTAACTGCTTCATTGAAATAACACTCATTGTTTTTCTCCTTTGGTTTTTCTTCCATCAGGCCTAAGAAAAGGACCTATGGCACCTCTTTTCTCATTTACCTGATGTGCTTATTTAGCTATAAAATTCTATCACAATATTCGTCCGATTGCAACTCCGACTTTTTATCTTCCTTGTAAAGTATGAGACCTATAAAGACACCGCTTACCGCACCTCCCACATGTGCGATATTGTCAACACCTGTGGTTTTGAATCCGGCATACAGCATAAGCCCCAAAGATACCACTATCTGATACAAACTGAGATTCTTTATCTTGCCCTTGCTTAAAACAAGCGATGCCAGCAAAGCGCCTACCACTCCGAATATTGCACCTGAGGCTCCCGCACTGACTGCAAAATCTCCTGTCATTGTCTGTGCCCAGTCCGATGCAAGATTTGCAAGTATGCCTGAAAGCATATATATGATAAAGAATTTAAAATGCCCCATTATATCTTCAAGCTTGCCGCCAAGTAGTACCAATATAAGCATATTGTTGGCGATATGCTCTATTCCGAAATGCATAAACATGGAAGTTATCAGTCTGTAGTACTCTCCGTTTTTTTATATTGTCGGGAAAGCAGGCACCGTATCTTAACATGACCATGGTGTCCTCCGAACCTCCATGTGTCTCAAGAAATAAAAAGTATACTATATTTATTATGATTATACCTATAACAACATAGTTTCTTTTACTTATTCCAAGTTCCATCATCTAAGACTCTCTGATATTTTCTTTGCGGTCTCCTTCTGCTCTTCTTTATCGGCTGTTTTGGGAGCCCAGCTTACAATGCTTGACGCATCATCATATCTCGGAATCACATGGATATGACAGTGAAAAACCGTCTGTCCGGCACTCTCACCTGTATTTGCAAGAGTATTAAAACCTGTAGCACCAGTTCCTACCATTGCAGCCTTTCCAAGCTTGCCTGCAAGGACAAGTGCCTTACCCGCTATATCTTCACTAAGTTCCGTTATATCTCCGGCGTGAACTTTCGGTAAAATAAGCATATGTCCCTTGCTTGCAGGCGACAAGTCAAGTATTACTCTAAAGTTATCATCCTCATAAACAGTATCCGATGCAATCTCTCCGTTAGCTATTTACAAAAAATACAATCCATATTCCACCTCTCAATCATTATTTGCCCAATCAGGCTCCTGCGGTGTTTCAAAACTTCCGCTTATATTTGTGCTGCCGTCTATTGCAGTCAAAACTCCTGAAGCATTGGTCTTGTATTCCACCTTGTCCGCATCCTTTACCTTGCCGTTTGACACTATCTTGCCTGAAGAGTTCACCACATAATTTGTAGTTCCGCTTCCGCTTTCATTCGGCACGGCAAATACCTGATATTTCATATATTCATTCGCTCTTACAAGTCTGCCCTTGTAATAAAGCTTTGAATCCTTTGTTCCTGTAAGCCCCTTACCTGTAGATGTCTGGAAGAAATATTCTTCACTTTTGCCTGAAGATTCTTTTATATTCTGCTTTCCCTTAATGAGATAGCACTGTGAGCTCTCTCCGAAATAATAGGCACTGTAGGTATTTCCCTGATAGACCTTTTGAATACCGTACACAGGTGTACCGTTCTTATTAAAAAGGTACTGCTTATCCTTTATCTTTACAAGGTCGCTTATATTAAGCTTGTCTGTCTTTGAAGCATAAGGTTCTCCTGTAGATGAAAAATAGAACCACTCAACCAAATGGTTGTAGTTGCCGAGCAAATCCTCAGGCGGCTCCAAAGAATACCACCCTGTTCTTATAGTACCGTCATCATTCATATATCTGTAGTTCTTTATTCCCGGATTTGAACCTCCCGATATTTGCATCCAACCTGATACAAGCTCGCCGTTCTCATCAAAAGCATATCTTACTCCGTCAATCTTTTTCTCACCGAACTTTGCATTGCCGTTAAGTACAGGTTTGAACTTCTTTCCGGTGTTGGTAAAGTAATACCACTTTTCTTTATTTCCCGAGTTCGGACCCGGTTTTTGTTCTTCACTGTCAGGCGGCAAAAGCTTATACCAGCCTGTCACCATGGTTCCGTCACTCTTTATATAGTAGTTATTGTCAAGTATCCAACCTGTAAGCATCTTTCCGTCATCGTCAAAATAATAGTATTTGTTGTCTATATTCTTCCAATTTCCTTTGACCGCCTTGCCGCCGTTTTGAAAGTATGCCCAGTAATATTCATTGCCGTCCTTTAATTTTCTCCAGCCTTCCGCTATAAGTCCCTGATCGTCCACATAGTATTTGTCATTGTCAACCCAACTGTTCGTTGCCATAACTCCGTTATCATTCAGATAACGCCATTTATCATCGGCACCTTTTCTCCACTCATTTGTAACTTTATCGTTGTTTTTATCCAAGTAAATCCAATCGGAACCGGATTTTGACCAACCTTCAGCATATATGACTGTAGGCGTTGCCAAAATAAGACCGAACGCAAAAAGCGGTAACAGTATTTTCTTTTTCATATTTACTCCATTATGTTTTTAATCCAAAGCTCTAATATTACTACTCACTCAACTTGTATTACCATTATACACTACATATATGTTTTTTACATTACAATTGCATTAAGTATATACAAAAAAACCCGTCTCTGTCCTGGACAAAAAAACGGGTTTTTGTTACATTTTAAATCTTATTCTACAACATAAGGCAGAAGAGCTATATGTCTAGCCTTCTTGATAGCTACTGTGATTTCTCTCTGATGCTTAGCGCAGCTCCTGAAATTCTTCTTGGAAGAATCTTTCCTCTCTCTGAAATATATTTTCTAAGAGTTGCTACATCTTTGTAATCAATAGCCTTTTTCCTTATCACTACAGAATGCACAAACTTTCTTTCTCCTGCGTAATCCGTTAGCAGGTCTTCTTCTAGAGCCTTCTGCTCTGTCAGCTTTGTTAAATGCCATGATAAAGTCCCCTTTCTTTATTTTAACCTAGTTAAATGGTAGACCCTCGTCATCAACTCCGTCCGGAATATTCATAAATCCGTCTGTACTTGCCGATGCCGGTGACGGTCTTGTGGAAGCATGATAATTATTACCGCTATCGCTTGCTCCCTTACTGTCTGCAAATTCCTGAGTATCTATAATAACCTCAGTTGTATAAACCTTTTGACCTTCTTTGTTTGTATAGCTTCCTGTCTGTATACGACCTGAAATCAATACTCTCATTCCCTGTCTAAAATATCTCTCTGCAAACTCGCCGGCTTTATCAAATGCAACACATGGTATAAAGTCTGCGGTCTGTTCGGATGAATCTCCTCCACGCTTGAAACCTCTGTCAACTGCAAGCGTATATCTTGCTATAGCCATGGATCTTTCACCACTTGAATATCTTACTTCCGGGTCTCTTGTTAGTCTGCCCATCAATATGGCTCTGTTCATACAATCTCTCCTTTTTATTAAGCTTACTGCTTAACGACTAGGTATCTCACAACCGGTTCCATGATACGAACATTTGCCTCCAACTCGTTAGGGCAGTTGTTGTCCTCTGACTGGAACTTGATGAAATAGTAGAATCCTTCTTTTTGCTTGTTGATGTCATAGGCGAATTTCTTCTTACCCCAGTCATCGACATTAAGTACGCTTCCACCAAATCTTGTGATGTAATTTTGAACTTTCTCCAGAGCTTCCGCTCTTGCATCATCTTCAAGCTTACCATTAAGCACTAATGCTAATTCATATGTACTTGTCATTTCTTACCTCCTCTTGGTCTCCGGCCTTTGATAGCGATATCAAAAGCAAGGATTATGTGTCACAGTACTTAATCTTAGCATGGTTTGCAGTGGAATGCAAGAACAATTTTCTTACATTTTTGGTATTTCTGTTTTGGTATTCTGACGGGACTGAGGGAAGTATATTTTTTAAATACCGTACAAAAATACTTATAATCACTGAATCCGACTTTGCACGATATCTCATATACAAGATACTCAAGAAATTATCTTAAACTTGATTTATAATTATTCTATAATTATAATATAACTATAACAAGGAGAGCGATGAATGTATGACCTTCGAGTGGGATATTTACGAACAAAGGAATTTAGGTGATAAAAATGAGAGAAGAATATGATATAAAGAATTTAAACCCAGAAAAAAATCCATATGCCAAGCTTGTTAAGAAGCAGGTTACTATAAATCTTGATGAAAAGTATAATCGCTTATTTCAAAGAAAAAAATCTGAGAGCACAGGCATACCATATCAAACACTTATAAATCTTTATTTGAAAGATTGTGTTACACATAACAGGAATCTTGAAATATCCTGGAATTAAGTCACATATAATATTAAAAAGCTGCAAAGGGTGATTTTGATTAAAAATAAGGAGAACTTTATGGATCAATACATTTGTAATTATCGGACCATCGTGGAAATATCTACTACAGATATCAGTTTTTTTGCCGTCAGTCTATAATTTTTTTATAAAAATGATATTATTATGCTGAAGAAATCACTTGATGATATGATTTTACTGCTTTCCAAAGATTATGGTCTGACTAAAGTATTATATAGTGAACTCGACAGGATGACTGCAGAGTCAGCCATATCATTGATTAATTATAATACCCCCGAAAAGCAATATGAATATTCCTACTAATGATATTTGGCAACTTCCACAAAAATTTGGCAACTTCCCGCTTTTTATAAAGGATTTTTTTATGAGAGATTTGTAAAAATCGGAGATTCTCCTAAGATTATATTGGTCTATATACCCGATAAAGATTACTTTATGTCCAATTCATCCTTTTTTTGAAACTGCAATTTATATTTATAGAGGAATAAACGAAGATGATTTTTAATAAAAAGGGCCTGAATATAAGCATTATCTCAACAGTATGTTTTTTTATTGAGCGAGCTCTAAAAATGCAATATTAAAAAAACCGACCGTGAAAAACTTTTTTTCACAGTCGGTTTCTTTATTTTCTACATTATTCATCTCCCGCATTTCTTGCAGGGACAACCTAGGCTCTGCCACGTAAGATATGCAATAATAAACTTATCTATATCACCGTCAAGTACAGCACTTACATTTCCGCTTTCCGCTCCGGTTCTGTGATCCTTTACCATTGTATATGGCTGCATTACATAAGAACGAATCTGATTTCCCCAGCCTATGTCCTTTACATCACCTCTGATATCTGAAAGCTTCTCGACATTTGCCTGCTGCTTTAACATAAAGAGCTTTGCTTTAAGCATCTGCATAGCCTTGTCCTTGTTTTGGAACTGACTTCTTTCATTCTGACACTGCACTACCACACCTGTAGGGATATGTGTAATTCTTATAGCTGAAGAAGTCTTGTTGATATGCTGACCACCGGCACCTGATGAACGATAAGTATCTATTCTCAAATCATCCGGATTGATATCCACATCAAGGTCTTCTTCAATATCCGGCATAATATCACAGGACACAAATGATGTCTGACGCTTTCCTGCCGCATTAAAAGGCGAGATACGAACAAGTCTGTGTACACCATGCTCACTTCTAAGATAGCCGTAGGCATTTAAACCGTTTATCTGTAATGTGACGGACTTTATACCTGCCTCATCACCCTTCAAGCATATCAAGAATTTCTACACTGTAGCCTTCTTTAGCCGCCCATCTTGTATACATTCTATAAAGCATTGAACACCAGTCACAAGACTCGGTTCCGCCTGCACCTGCATTAAGTTTCATGATAGCATTTGAAGAGTCGTATTCACCTGTAAGCAGTGTAGCTATCTTCAAATCGTCTATTTCTTTTGTAAATGCTTCAAGCATACCTTCTATCTCAGGTATAAGGCTCTCATCATTTTCCTCATATCCCATCTCTATAAGGACTCCGATATCTTCGTATTCAGACTTTAACTTATTATATTTTTCGACAGTATCTTTGAGCTGTTTTGCCTCTCTTACTATCTTGGTACTCTCCTTCGGATCATCCCAAAATGTAGGCTCTTCCATAGCACGATCAAGCTCAATTATCTTTTTTTCCTTACTGTCCAAGTCAAAGTGAATCCCTCACTTCCAGCAATATTTTTTCGTAGGATTGTAGTGTGGTTTTAAAACCGTCTAATTCTACCATTTGCTCACCCACTTTCATTTTTTTCTAAATATCCAAACGAATATCAACGACATTATATTAAAATTTTAAAGATTATGTAAACATTACCTGTTTAATATCTCCATAAACTCATCACCTGTAATAGTTTCCTTCTCATACAGGAAATGAGATATTTCTTCAAGTTTTTCTCTGTTTTCCAAAAGTATCTGCGCAGCTTTCTCGTGCTGAGCTTTTACCAAAGCCACGACCTGCTTATCTATAACCGCCGCAGTCTCAGCCGAAGCCGCCAAAGAAGTATCACCTCCCAGATACCTGTTGTTAACTGTCTCAAGTGCAACCATATCAAAGTCCTTACTCATTCCGTATCTGGTAATCATAGCTCTTGCAAGTTTGGTAGCCTGTTCTATGTCATTTGAAGCTCCTGTGGAAACATCTCCGAATACCACTTCCTCTGCTGCTCTTCCGCCTGTAAGAGTGGCAATCTTATTTTCAAGCTCACTCTTTGTCATCAGATAATGATTACCCTCATCCACCTGCATTGTGTATCCGAGTGCTCCTGAAGTTCTCGGAATAATGGTTATCTTTGTAACCGGCGCCGAATTGGTCTGCTTTGCAGCTACCAGTGCATGGCCTACCTCGTGATATGACACTCTCCACTTCTCTGCATCAGTCAATATAGAATTTTTCTTTTGATATCCTGCAATAACAACTTCAATACTTTCTTCAAGATCGGACTGATTTACAAACTTTCTGTTATCTCTGACCGCTCTTAGTGCCGCCTCATTTATAATATTTGCAAGCTCCGCACCCGAGGCACCTGAAGCCATTCTTGCAATCAGCTTAAAAGTCAACATCATCTGCAATCTTTATCTTCTTTGCATGAACTTTAAGTATTTCCTCTCTACCCTTTAAATCGGGAAGTTCTACAGGTACTCTTCTGTCAAATCTTCCCGGTCTTGTAAGCGCCGGGTCAAGTGCATCAGGTCTGTTGGTAGCCGCCAAAATCATAACACCTGAATTTCCCTCAAAGCCGTCCATCTCTGTTAAAAGCTGATTGAGAGTCTGCTCTCTCTCATCATTTCCGCCTATCTGACCGTCTCTTTTCTTACCTATAGCATCTATCTCATCAATAAAAACTATACATGGCGCTTTTTCCTTTGCCTGTTTGAAAAGGTCTCTTACCTTTGAAGCACCCATACCTACAAACATCTCAACAAACTCGGAGCCCGACATTGAGAAGAAAGGAACATTCGCCTCACCTGCTACAGCCTTTGCAAGCATTGTCTTACCTGTTCCCGGAGGACCTACAAGAAGGATACCCTTAGGCATTGAAGCACCGATATCCTTGTACTTACTCGGATCATGTAGGTAATCCACTATCTCGGTAAGATTTTCCTTAGCTTCATCCTCACCTGCCACATCACTGAACTTGATTCCTTCAGATGACTTTACATATATCTTGGCACCGGATTTGCCCATGCCACCAAACATCAGCGAGTTTGCACTGTCTCTGTTAAACATCTTCTTTGAAATTCCGTTCCACAGAAAATAAAATATTACAAGAGGTAATACCCAACTTAAAACGGCATCCAACAGCGGTGAATCCTTTTCTTACAATATCACTTGAAAAACTCAACTCCGGCAGTATGAAGTCTGTCTGTAAGTCCTGCATCGTTCATCAGCCCTGTCTTATATGTTACATTGTCATTTTTCCCTATAAATACTATCTGATTTGTCTGTATATCAACCTTTGAAATCTCACCTTTTTCAGTCATTGTCATAAAGGTTCCGTAGTCAACCTGCTTTATCTGACCTTCCTTTGATAAAAAGGTACAACTAAAAAAAATTTAACGCCATCATTATTACTAAAACAACAATATAGTAATAAATGAAAGGCTTTCCTGCTTTTGGGATCTTCTACCATATTTTCTCCATTCTATATTATATCTTAATGCTAAATACTGTGCTACCTATAACGATTGAGTCGTTATTAGCACTATATCATAACGAGTGCTAATAATCAAGCAAAATATATGAGTGGGCCCTAAGACTCACTCATATATATCAAACCGCCTTAAATCTTATCTGTACCTTAAACAAATCTCCGTCTATGATTATTTCAAACTTTCCGCCCTGCAATATCGTAAGCGACTTGGCTATTGAAAGTCCCAGTCCGCTGCCCTCGGTAGTCCTTGACACATCACCTCTTACAAACCTCTCTGTAAGTTCGTCAGGCTTTATATTGAGCGGATTTTCGGAAATATTCTTTATAACAAATGTGGCGATATTATTCTCTGAAGTTATATCTATATAAATCCTTGAATTTTTAGCCGCATATTTGAAAGCGTTATTGTAGAGATTTTTCCAAAAACTCTCCAAAGATGTCTGCCGTCAGCCTTTTATCATAATACCTGTTGTCGGAATGGTAGATATGATCTTAAGCCCTTTTTCAGCAAACTTCTCTTCAAACTCTCCGTTTGTCTGATTTATCATCTCTACAAGATCTATATCCCTAAGTTCCACGGAGATATTTCCGCTTGATACCTTGCTTGCCTCTACCAAATCCTCAGTCAGGTTCTTTAAATGCTGTGACTTTACAGATAATACATCAAGGTATTCCTGTATCTTAGCGTTCTCAGGCTTCTCTCTCTTTATAAGTTCAACATAATTTATAATGGAAGTAAGCGGAGTTTTTATATCATGTGAGACATTTGTAATCAGATCGGCCTTTAATCTTTCACTTTTTACCTGCTCGTTTATGGCCCCCTGAAATCCCTTACTTATATTGTTGAGATCCTTTACCACACTTATCTCTCTGCCTGTAAACTCGCTTTCATCAAGCCTGTACCTTGTATCGCCGTTTGCAATCTCCTTTATCGCCTCCGCAATCTTGTCAAACGCTATTGCAGTCTTATAAACCTTATTGAATATGACAATATTTATAATAAGGAAGATAATAAAACATATAAATATGGTGAGGCGACCGAAGAGACTTTTTACATTGATTGTGGTAAGTAAAAACAGTATAACCACTACAAAGTCCACCAAAATCATAACCAAAAAGTTTGAGCCGAGCTTCTTTTTGAAAGTTCTCTTTAACATATAGACCGAGAAGCTCTCTTTTATAATCTTTGTATACGAATTTTTCCACAAAAGCCCCGCCTTGTACTCTCTAAGTATTGAAAATGCAATCGGCAATGTCACCAGATAGATAGAAACGTAGTTTAACATCTGACCTGCAAAGCCCCATCGCTTCTTTTCAACATATATATGCAGGACTTTATTTATTATGAAATTGTTGATTGCAGCCAACAGCACAATAACAAAAATCAGGAGTAAAAGCTTCACCTCAAAAGGTATGGCATCAAACAAGTTGTTCAGCCTTATTCCGGTTTCATTCTCATTATGACCGCAAAAAGCTATAAGATAACCCAAGCTTATTGCCATCAGTATAATACCTATAGTTACGGATACCAAACCTACGGCATAGAGTCTTCTCTGACTTAAATAGTTAACATTGTCAATAGCGTAGACATCTGTCGCCGTATAAAGAGTGTTAATTGCAATATATACTTTATAAGGTTTTTGAAGCTTGTCTGTAATCTTTTCAGCCAAAAAAGACAATTCATTCGGCACCTTGTTCATATTTGTCTCCACCTGCATACCCTGTGAAGACGTTATTGCAAACTTGCCGTAGTCATATACCGTCTTTACATTCAACAACCTGTCGTTTGTATACAAAACATCACCGTACTCAAGTCTGTATCTGAAATTGGACGGCTGTACCACAAATCTTTCATATGCCTCATAGTACTTTGACAAAAGACCTATACTCTCAGTTATAGCGGTCTTCATACTCATATATGCATCACCCGGCTCCAATATACTTGAGTCGTTGGCATAAGTTCTGTAGTTTACAAAGTATGATGTATCCTCTATCTGATTTACCAGATTTTGGTCGGTAACACTCAGCTTATAATGTTCATCAATATAGTATCCGTGTCTTTTTGGCATACTCTATAATCGAGCCGACCGTAAAAGTCCACATCGTTGCTGGGACCCAATATTCAAACCGAATATCTTCTTATTTATATCAAACTTTCCGTCGGTTTCAAATACATCCTTTAACTCGGCATACGAAAAAAGCAATGAAATATCCGAGTCCACCTGATTCATAAACGCCGGCGAATCGTCATAATTCTCGGAGTTCAGCCACAGCAGACCCTTATTAAAATTATCATTGCAATATATTATGGAAATACCTATCACAAACAGGGCAAAAGGCCGTCAAATGCAAGACCACTGCCCAAATCTTTTAATCTAGCTCTTGAAAAAAATATTTTTTTATCCATGCTTTTTCAATCTTATATCCTACGCCCCAAACCACTTTTTAGGTATCTCGGTTCTTTAGGATTTATCTCAATCTTTCTCTCTGATATGTCTTATATGCACCGCAACCGTATTGTCGGCACCTATAGCCTCTTCATTCCAAATCTGCTCATATATCTCATCTATTGAGTAGACCTTTCCTGCGTTTTTTTGGCAAGTAAAAAGCAGTATATTGTACTCTATAGGTGTAAAGCTTGATAAGCTCTCCCGCCACTACTACTTCCTTTGTCTCATCATCTATCTCAAGGTCACCCACAACCACCTTTTTGCGGTTCAGGCATCGACATATTTCCAAGTTTTTTTGTACCTGCGCAGCTGACTCTTTCACTCTGGCAACCAGCTCAAGCGGATTGAAAAGGCTTTGGTAAGATAGTCATCAGCGCCTATATTCAGTCCGAGTATCTTATCGGCATCTTCCGACTTTGCCGAAAAGCATTATAATAGGTATCGTGCTGTTCTCTCTTATCTGCATTGTCGCCCTTATTCCGTCAAGTACAGGCATCATTATATCTATTATCAAAAGATCCACCTTTGTGTTTTTTCCATCAACTGTATAGCTTCTTCACCGTCATATGCTGTAAGCACTTCAAATCCTTCGCCTGAAAGATAGATTTTAATTGCGTCTACTATCTCTCTGTCGTCATCACATACCAATATCAATTCCATAGTTCCATCCTTTATATATATCTTGACATAATTTTTCATTTTGTTTTTAGTTTAACATACAAATTATATGGATTGTTTTATCACAACCTCGGTATCAATTATACCATTTGTTTTCATATAAAAAAACAAAAACTTTGATACCGAAACTATTATATGGTAAAACTGTTAAAATTTGTGACTTACAGGTATTAAAATGGATAGGGATAATTATTTTTTAAAAGAAGCTATAAAGCAGGCAAAAAAAGCAATGGCAATAGGTGACGTTCCGATAGGCTGTGTTATCGTATTTGAAGATAAGATAATAGCAAGAGGTTATAACAGAAGAAACAAGGATAAAAGTACGCTCTCACATGCGGAAATAATTGCTATGAAAAAAGCCTGCAAAAAGATAGGTGACTGGCGACTGGAAGACTGTACCATGTATATAACACTTGAGCCCTGCCCTATGTGTGCAGGCGCCATAGTGCAGTCAAGAATAAAAAAAGTGGTCTTAGGAGCTATGAATCCGAAAGCAGGATGCGCAGGTTCCGTGCTTAACATCCTGCAAACCGACGGATTCAACCATAAGACCGAAGTTGAACTTATATCGTGTGAATCGCTTAGAAGCGAATGCGCATCGCTTTTAAGTTCTTTTTTCAAATCACTGAGGCAGGCAAAAACAAAGTCTGAATAATATTACTGATTGACAAGTCTTACATCTTTTAATCTGCCGTAAGTATTTTGACCCTCTTCATATGTTTCAAATACACCTTCCACTGTGACAAGGGCTTCTTCATCAGGGCAATTTTCATGCTTGTTCATACTCTCATCCGCCCAAAGAAGTTCAAGGCCCTGTGCACAGCAAGCGGCGGCATCCTTTACCATACAAAAGTGATAGTACTGATCGTTTTCTTTACTGTAGGATGAGTAATAATTTCCTGTTACTTTAAAACTCTTTCCTACATATGACTTCGGGTCAATCATCATCTGATATATTGTGGCATATACCATATCAGGACCCATACTGCTTAGGTCATAATCTACCTGTCCGTCCGCTTTAGGCTCTTCACTTTTTACATCTGTACCTGCCGTCTGTGCATTGCTTTCTATATTGTTTATATCGACAGAACCTCCTATATCCGCTTTTTTGGCTCCACCACATCCTACCAACAGGATACAGGATAATGTTACTATGATTTTTCTCATAAACCTCCCTTATTCTACTGTCAAATCTCTACTATATATAGGACTTGATTATTAACTAATTTATTAAGTTCTAGTATAATTGTTATACCACGACTCAAACACTATTATAAAAATTTTTTTGAAAACTGTACATAAAAAAATATCTTATTTTTTTGTGTACTATATATATTAATTTTTTTCGATAGTGTGCAATATAAAAAGTGCGTCATTTATTGTTTAAAAATTTATTAAAATGAGCCGTCTATCTTCACTCTTATAATATTTTTGCTTACCTAAAAATTTTTTAGATACCTATTGATTTGCTTTGCTTAAAGTGCTATAGTATACATACCTAAAAAAAATTTAGGCGTGTAAATTAGAAAGGAGTAGCGATAGTGTTATGAACAGAGATGACTTAACTTTGGAATCTTTAGTGATGATTGCACACGGTATCGCCAGACAGTTCGGCAATGACTGTGAAGTATGCATTCACGATTTACAGGCTAATGACCTTGAGCACACTATTTGCTACATCATAAACGGTCATGTATCGGGAAGAAAGATCGGTGACGGTGCTTCAAAGATAGTACTGGAGACTCTCGAAGCTTTAAAAAAGGGTGATAATGTAAGTGATCACCTCGGCTATCGAACACATACTTCAGACGGCAGAATCTTAAAATCTTCCACTATCTTTCTAAAGGATGAAAGCGGTAAGTACAGATTCATACTCGGTATAAACCACGATATGACCAATTTCATAAATGCTCAATCAGCACTATCCAATGTGGTGGAAAATATCGAAACCACAGGCGAAGATATCTACGGTCAGATTCCTCTAAGTGTGAACGACCTGCTCGACAACCTGATTGAACAAAGCGTGAAGCTTGTGGGGAAGACTCCCGCACTTATGACAAAGGATGAAAAAGGTTAAAGGCAATCAAGTTTTTACAGGATGCCGGCGCCTTCCTTATTACAAGATCCGGAGATAAAATTTCTCAATTTTTTGGAATTAGTAAGTTTACACTGTATAGCTACATTGATCAAGCAAAAGCAGTGGATGAATAAGCATTTTGCTTAACAATTTTAGGAGGTTTAAATTTCATGTCACAACTAAAATGGGTCATTAACAATATGCCCAAAACAGACGATGCTAATCTTCCGATAATGTCGGTTGAAGAGGTGACTAAGGCTAAAGCTTTTCATGAAAGCTTCCCTCAGTACAGCGAAACACCTTTGGCTGATTTAAAGGAGATGGCTAAGTTCCTCGGTTTAGGCGAGGTTAAGGTTAAGGATGAATCTTACAGATTCGGTTTGAACGCATTCAAGGTTCTTGGCGGTTCATATGCAATTGCTAAGTACATAGCTGATGAAATGAATGTAGATGTATCGGAATTACCTTATTCAGTTCTTACATCTGAGGAGTTTGCAAAGAAATTCAAACCTGCTACATTCTTCTCCGCTACAGACGGTAACCACGGTCGTGGAGTGGCTTGGGCAGCAAACAAGTTACATCAGAAATCAGTAATCATAATGCCTAAGGGTTCTACACAGACAAGACTTAACAATATCAAGGCTGAGGGTGCCGATGCATGGATTTCAGATGTAAACTACGACGAATGTGTTCGTGAGGCTGCAAAGCTTGCCGCTAAGGTTGAGCACGGTGTTGTAGTTCAGGATACAGCTTGGGAAGGTTATGAGAAGATACCTTCATGGATAATGCAGGGTTACGGTACTATGGCTCTTGAGGCTGACGCTCAGTTTGCAGAGAGACCTACTCATGTATTTGTTCAGGCAGGTGTAGGTTCACTTGCAGGTGCAATGGTTGGTTACTTTGCCAACAAGTACAAGGAGAACCCTCCAATCATGGTAGTTGTTGAAGCTGAAGCTGCAGCATGTCTTTATAAGGGTGCTAAGGCTGCAGACGGTAATATAAGAATCGTAGATGGAGATATGGATACAATCATGGCAGGTCTTGCTTGCGGTGAGCCTAATATCACATCTTGGGATATTTTAAAGAACCATGTAACATGCTTTATAGCTGCAGAGGATGAAGTAGCTGCCAGAGGTATGCGTATGCTAAACGCTCCGTTAAAGGGAGATCCTCAGGTACTTTCAGGTGAGTCCGGAGCCGCTCCGTTCGGTACTCTCGCTACTATTATGATGGACGATGAATACAAGGAGCTTAGAGAGAAACTAAACTTAACTAAAGATTCAAAGGTATTACTTTTCTCAACCGAGGGCGACACAGATCCGCAGCGTTGGAGAAATATTATCTGGGAAGCTAAGGAAAGATAAGATATAGTTGTTATTTTTTAAAGGAGGAACAAAACAATGGGTAAATTATCAAAAGAAGAGTTGGAAAAGATTAAATCTTTAGCTGAAGGCTATAAGGCTGATATGACAGCTTTCCTTCGTGCTATAGTTGCAAATCCGGGCGAGTCATCTGAAGAGGCTGCTCACGTTGCTACAATTAAGGCTGAGATGGAGAAGGTAGGCTTTGACGAGGTTAAGGTTGATCCACAGGGTAACGTTATGGGATTCATGGGATCAGGTAAAGACTCTTATCGCTTTTTGACGGACATATTGATACAGTAGGTATCGGAAACAGAGACAACTGGAACTTCGATCCTTATGAGGGATTCGAGGATGATGAAGAAATCGGCGGTCGTGGTGTTTCAGATCAGCTTTAGCGGTACAGTTTCTGCAGTATATGCTGCAAAGATTATGAAGGATCTCGGACTTCTTAACGACAAGTATCGTGTAATGGTTGTAGGTACTGTTCAGGAAGAGGACTGTGACGGTCTTTGCTGGGAGTATATCTACCATGAGGATAAGATCAGACCTGAGTTCGTTGTATCTTCAGAGCCTACAGACGGCGGTCTTTACAGAGGACAAAGAGGACGTATGGAGATCAGAATCGATGTTAAGGGTGTTTCTTGCCACGGTTCAGCTCCTGACAGAGGTGACAATGCAATCTACAAGATGGCAGATATCTTAAGAGATGTTCGTGCACTTAACAACAACGGTGACGCTGAGTCTACAGATATCAGAGGTCTTGTAAAGATGCTCAATCCTAAGTACAATGATCAGTGGAAAGAAGCAAGATTCCTTGGTAGAGGAACTGTTACAGCTTCACAGATCTTCTTCACATCTCCTTCACGTTGTGCAGTAGCAGACTCATGTGCAGTATCACTTGACAGAAGAATGACTGTAGGTGAGACTTGGGAGTCATGTCTTGAGGAAATCAGAGAACTTCCTGCAGTTAAGAAGTACGGCGATGATGTAGTTGTAAGTATGTACAACTATGACAGACCTTCATTTACAGGTGTTGTATATCCTATCGAGTGCTACTTCCCTACTTGGGTACTTCCTGAGGATCACAAGGTTTGTACAAGTGCAGTTGCAGCTTACAAGGATCTCTTCGGTGATAAGAGAATCGGTAATGCTAAGACTACACCTGAGCGTGAGGTTAGACCGCTTCTTGACAAGTGGACATTCTCTACAAACGGTGTTTCAATCATGGGTAGAAACGGTATCCCTGTAATCGGATTCGGTCCCGGAGCAGAGGCACAGGCTCATGCACCAAACGAGATCACATGGAAGAAAGACTTGGTAACTTGTGCGGCATTCTATGCAGCTCTTCCTGCTTACTACTGTGACTAATCTGTATAGATTATATTTTGATAGATTATAATCCCGGATACACAGCTTATCCGGGAGTGTAACAGAATTGTATATTATAAAAACTAAAGCAATGCTTTTAAAAATAAGGAGTTTAAAAAATGTCAAATTTCAAGAATTTAGTTGAAAAGTTAAAAGGCCTAAAGACACAGGATATGTTCATGAACGATTTCTTCCTTACATGGGAGAAGACAGACGACGAGCTTAACGCTGTATGGACAGTTGCAGATGCACTTCGTGACCTCAGACAGAGAAACATCTCTACAAAGGTATTTGATTCAGGCCTTGGAATTTCACTTTTCCGTGATAATTCTACAAGAACAAGATTCTCTTTCGCTTCAGCTTGTAACCTTTTAGGTCTTGAGGTTCAGGATCTTGATGAGGGTAAGTCACAGATCGCTCACGGTGAGACAGTTCGTGAGACAGCTAACATGATTTCTTTCATGGCTGACGTTATCGGTATCAGAGATGATATGTACATCGGTAAGGGTAATGCATATATGCACGAAGTTGCAGACTCTGTTGAGGCAGGATACAAGGACGGCGTTCTTGAGCAGAGACCTACTCTTGTAAACCTTCAGTGCGATATCGACCACCCTACACAGTGTATGGCTGATGCTCTTCATGTAATCCATGAGTTCGGCGGTATTGAGAACCTTAAGGGTAAGAAGATCGCTATGAGCTGGGCTTATTCACCATCTTACGGTAAGCCTCTTTCAGTTCCACAGGGTGTTATCGGTCTTTTCACAAGACTTGGTATGGATGTTGTTTTTAGCTCATCCGGAAGGTTATGAGGTAATGCCTGAGGTTGCTGAGCAGGCTGAGAAGCAGGCAGCTGAGTGTGGCGGTAAGTTCACTATCACAAACGACATGAAGGAAGCATTCAGGATGCAGATATCGTTTATCCTAAAGTCATGGGCACCGTTTTGCAGCTATGGAGAAGAGAACAAACCTTTATGCAGAGGGCGATTCAGAGGGAATCAAGAGCTTTTGAGAAGGAACTTCTTGCTCAGAATGCAGAGCACAAGGATTGGGCATGTACAGAAGAAATGATGAAGCTTACAAAGGACGGTAAGGCTCTTTTATCTTCACTGCTTACCTGCTGATATCACAGGCGTTTCTTGCAAGGAAGGCGAGGTTGACGGTTCAGTATTTGACAGATACAGAGATCCGCTTTACAAAGAAGCAAGCTTCAAGCCATATGTTATCGCTGCTATGATCCTTCTTGAGAAGTTCAAAGATCCTGCTAAGGTTCTTGAGAAACTTGAGGCACGTGGACAGGACAGAATCCTTTCAGAATAATATAAGTCAAAGTACTTATCCATGTGGCAGTAGTTAAATATAGACAATCATTTCACTGCTGCCTATAAACCAAAAGGCAGGTCACAAAAACCTGTCTTTTTTTTAACATTTCCTAGAAATTTTATTAAGGGGAGATTTTATGACAAAAAAATTCAAAAGCAAGATTGTAATCGCTCTTGGCGGTAATGCCCTCGGCAACAACCTGAAAGAACAGATGGTAGCTGTAAAGACAACCGCAAAGGCTATCGTGGATTTGATTGAAGAAGGCCATGAGGTATTGATTGTACATGGTAACGGTCCACAGGTCGGTGTAATCAACAATGCTATGACAGAGTATGCTCATTCTACAGACTCTGATCCTACTCCACTGTCAGTATGTGTTGCAATGAGTCAGGCTTATATAGGCTATGATATCCAGAACGCTCTTCATGAGGAGTTCTTAAACAGAAATCTTGAAGTTCCGCCTATCGCTACAGTAGTAACTCAGATAAGAGTTGACGAAAATGATAAGGCATTTGAGAACCCTTCAAAGCCTATCGGTAAGTTCATGGGCAAGGACGAAGCTCTTGCAGCTGCAGGCAGCAGAGGTTGGATTGTTAAAGAGGATGCCGGCAGAGGTTACAGAAGAGTTGTTGCTTCTCCTGCTCCGAAGGAAATCATAGAGCTTTCAGCTATTAAGTCTATGGCTGATGACGGACAGGTTGTTATCTGCTGCGGCGGTGGCGGAATCCCTGTTATTTCAAACGGTAAGCATCTTGCAGGTGTACCTGCAGTAATAGATAAGGACGCTGCTGCCGCTCTTCTTGCAAAGAATGTAGGTGCAGATACTCTTATCATCCTTACAGCTGTTGAAAAAGTTGCTATAGGTTACGGTACGGAAAATGAAAAATGGCTTGATAAGCTCAGCACAAAAGAAGCTCTAAAGTATGCTGATGACGGTGAGTTCGCTCCGGGATCAATGCTCCCTAAGGTACTCGCTGCAGTAGACTTCGCTTCTTCAGGCGAGAACAAAACTGCTATGATAACATTGCTTGAGAAGGCTAAAGACGCCATCAACGGCAAAACCGGTACAAAAATTGTTGATTGATAAGGAGAAATATTATGAGCAATCAAACAACAAAGCAGTATGCTTCAATATTTGAAATGGATGGATTTCCAAAATTTTCAGATGCTCTTCCGCTTGCACTTCAGCACGTTGTGGCAATGATTGTAGGCTGTATCACACCTGCTATTATCGTAGCAAATGTTGCAAAGCTTTCAGATCCTGACAGAGTACTTATGGTTCAGGCAGCTTTAGTAGTTGCCGCATTATCTACACTTTTACAGCTGTTCGGTATAGGTACAAAGACATTTAGAATCGGTGCAAAACTTCCTGTTATCATGGGAATAAGCTTTGCATACGTTCCTACTATGCAAGATATTGCAGGAACTTCAGGTGTAGCTTCTATACTTGGAGCCCAGATAGTCGGCGGTGTTGTTGCAATACTTGTAGGTCTCTTTGTTAAGAAAATTCAGAAGCTTTTCCCACCGCTTGTAACAGGTACTGTAGTATTTACTATAGGTCTTTCACTTTACTCTGTTGCTGTAAACTATATGGCAGGCGGTCTTGGAAAAGATGACTACGGTTCTGTAAAGAACTGGGGTGTAGCTATTTTTACACTTATTATTGTTATAATACTCAATAACTTTGCTACAGGTATCTTAAAAGCTTGCTTCCATATTGGTGGCAATGATTTGCGGTTATATTCTAGCACTGGTACTCGGCATGGTCAGCTTCTCATCTGTAGCAAGTGCAGGTATATTCTCACTACCTCAGGTATTTCACTTCGGTGTAAATTTTGACCCTGCAGCTTGTATAGCAATCGGACTTTTGTTTGCTATCAAACTCTATTCAGGCTATCGGAGATTTATCAGCTACCACAAGCGGTGCTATGGACAGACTTCCTACAGGTGATGAGCTTAGAAGCGGTATTATAGGATACGGTATATCAAATATAATCGGTGCCGCACTTGGCGGACTTCCTACAGCTACATTCTCACAGAACGTAGGTATTGTAACTACAACAAAGGTTATAAACAGAGCGGTTCTCGGACTTGCAGGTATTATAATCCTTATAGCGGGACTTATACCTAAGTTCTCAGCACTCCTTACAACTATTCCGGTATGTGTACTCGGTGGTGCTACAATATCTGTATTTGCTTCAATAGCAATGACAGGTGTGAAGCTTATCTTCACAGAGAAGATGGACTTTAGAAACACTTCTATCGTCGGACTTTCAGTAGCTCTCGGTGTAGGTATTTCACAGGCTCAGGGTGCACTTGCAGCATTCCCGAAAGAATTCACAACTATCTTCGGAAAGAGCCCTGTAGTTGTTGCAACTATCATGGCTGTACTATTGAATGTTGTACTTCCAAAAGATAAAACAGATCTTAAAAATAAATTATAAATCTAAAAAGGAGTTGTCCGGAAATAGATAACTTCAAAATAGGGAGGGGCTGTCGGGAAATAAGCATTTTACTTCCCATAGAATTAAATAAAAATATCCTGACAAATACAAGGCATTTTGCTTTGTGACTTTGTCAGGATATTTTATTTTTCTATAATGCTGTCTATTTTTTTGGGCATAAAATCCCCTTGGCATAAATTTTTGCTTTTTGCATTTTTTTACTATGCTGTTTTTCTCCTGTGGTTTTACCTTCAAATTTCTTTAGTTTGGCATAGAGAAAAACGATGATATTTATTTATATTTCTTCCTATTGCAAAAAGCATAAATTCTTTATAAACCTTATCTGAAGTACGATAGTTAAAGCGTCGGAAATCTTCATTCTCTTTAATATCTCCAAAATGACCTTCTATTTGAATAGAGCGTATCTGTCGTTTCAGAATACCTTTTTCACTCTGTATGTTAGCATGTGACTTCTCTCGGAGTTCTTCCCATACTTCATTGATCTTCATTACTTTATTCTTATCAATATCTTTATCAGGATTATACTTGTATAAACATTTAGACTTATGTTCACATCCACTACAGTCTGAACATCCATATACTTCATATGTTTGTGTATAACCATTCTGTTCTTTCTTTTCTGTGTTGATATGTCTCAGTTCACGGCCGTCATGACATATATAGACTTGCTCATCCTCAAATACCGTTGTCTTCATGTTGTAGTATTTGCCTATATCTTTACTGTATGCTCTTGTTTTTCGTTTTTCGTGATCCTGTAGTTTTATATAACTGTCTATTTGATTTTCTTTCAGATATAAGAGGTTTTTCTCACTACAATAGCCGCTATCTGCCGTAACTTCTTCAAGCACTTCTCCAAATGCTTTCTTATGCTTTTCAAGGACAGGAATCAGTGTGTTATAGTCTGTACGATTATTACTTACATAACTATGTACAATAAAATAATTCTCTACTGCTATCTGTACATTGTATGCCGGCTTTAGCTGCCCGTTCAACATATGATCTTCCTTCATTCGCATAAAGGTTGCTTCCAAATCAGTTTTTGAGTAGCTGTTTCTATCTTTCCCCATAATCTCAAAGCATTCTTTATAGTGCAGTAATCGCTGTCCACAATGTTCAAGCTCTTCATAGAGTTGTTGAAGTTTCGGCTTTCTCTTGCCCTTTCCGTTAACAAATGCAATGCCTTCTCCGTCAGCAATAGCCATAAGGTTTTTCTGAAGTTTAAGCAGTTCAAGAGGCGAGCAGTTATCAATCTCTATAATACAGTTATTAGATAACTTTTTATGTTTTTGTAATCTTTCTTTTTCTATTCTTTTTCAATAATATCTCTAACTTTATCAATTCCGTCAATTACAAACATTTGTGCATTTCCAAGCTCGTACTTCTCGCCAAATCCGTTATCTTGTAAAAAAGAATTATAGTCCGAGTAAAGCTTATCAATAGAATCCAAAAGACCTGCAAGATGATAATTAATGCTTCCACGCCATACAAAAGTATAACGATTAGCATTTGCTTCTATTTTTGTTCCATCAATAAACAATTCTTTTAATGTTACAAGCCCTTCTTTTTGTAAATGTCTCATAAACTGATAGTTTAAATCGTCAAGAATGTCTGAAGTAAGTTTCTTGCCTTTAAATTCATAGAAAGCATCTCTTTTAGGCTTTTTGCCCCTAGTAAGCCAGATAAAAGCGATATCTCGTTCACATAAATCTACAATACGATCGATGGAACGTATTCCTCGCATATTTGCATAAGTAATAACTGCATACATCATGATCGGGTTGTACCCTGTTCTTCCCTTATCCGAACAATTGGCTAGCAGTCCGGAAAAATTTAAATCCTCCATAACTTTTTTTAGGGTATAGACAGGATCGTCATCGGGTAAACTCAATTCATAGAAGTTAAAGTTGATTTTCTGTTGACCTATTTCAAAAAAAGTCGTTATAATAATTAACTGTGAGCATAGTTACATTATAACATGTAACGAAAAAGATGGTTGTCGTTAGCCATCTTTTTTTATGTAAAACTTAGGGTGGTGTGACTCAAAAATGAGTCATACCACCCTTTCTTATAGCTGTCATTTCCCGACAGCCCCTCCTAAATTTTTTTACTAATTTCTTTCAATTTTCTTGTACTTCTTTTTGCACCACCGACTACCGCAGAAATACCCCAAACAACACTTGAGATTGTCCAGCTACTATATCTCCATAGATATTACATACCTCATGCAAATTCACTGTGTTTTACTACTTTTTAGTTTTTATCTGTTCTTACCACTTATAAAATCTTTTTATTCTTTTTTTAGAATTATTATACCAAGAATAACCATCCCGGATAAATATATTCGTATGTATAAATTAATTAATATTTTATATAAAAACACTATATTTAAGAGATATGCTATCCACACTAATATAAATGCTACACTTTCTGTAATTAATATTATATATATTATCCAATATACTTTTTCATTCCTTGGCCACAAAAAAATAATATGCTTGTATACTTATTAAGCTTTTATTTTTTTCTTATATTTTTCTATATCAGTTTTTATCTGTTCCCCAACAGACACCATAAAGTAGTATATATCCTAAAAAAGTCACCATTGCTGTAATACAGAAATTCGACATAAAATCCTCCTCACTCTAACTTTTTCAATCTACTCCAATATCTTTAGCTCAATAGGAGGGCCCGCTCTTCTGTAGTCCTTTACTCCTCCAAAGTTTGCTGTAGCTCTTATCGTTAAGTATTTCTCTTCATTTGCTTGAAGTATTATTTCCTTTTCACCAATAAACCTACCATCTGTTTCTACAACATTTGATAAATCTTCCGGACTCCATTCATATATGCCTGATAATCTAAAGTCTGAATTTATAAAATTATATTGTTTATATTCATTTGAGTCTAAAATAAATGTAACCCTGTGCATCTTGCTGTCATTATTAATTACAATTACTACTAATCTAGCATTGATATTTTTCTGATGTAGTATCATAGTATATATGTCCTGTGGGAGATTCTATTTTGGTAACTAACTTATTATCATCTTCATAAACGCCACTTTAGGGCGAAATATCATTTTTATTATATAGAAAAACGTAAGTGTTACAGCTACTATTGCAATTGCACTTAAAAAAAGTTTAGTCTTTACTTTCATTTTTTCACCTTCTAATCTATTGTATTACAATAATACATAGGATGTGATGAATAAATTTGGTTTCTTAACTTTTTCCCATCTTACTCCTATAATCGCCTGCTCATTTTCCGAATCGTTGTATTTCACTTTGTATTCTCCCGATAATTTGCTATCCCAGTCTTTATTCCAATTTCTTAGCCATCCTGAATTTTTTTCTGCCAAAAACATCTCACCTTCTCTTTCTCTAATTATCGTAGTATCATACCAAGTTAAATGTATCTCGTAATCTTTAGGTGTAAAAAAACCATTTTCTTTCGCAGAATTCGATTTTTCAATATCTGTAGCATACATAAAAATTTGGATCTATAATATCATTCCATGCATATGTCATCATATATGTTATATCACCTTTCTTACTTTTACTAATATTACCTGATATTTTGAAGCCACCTACTTTTTCATTGGTTCCATGTAAAAACTGATAACCCACTGCATTTTCACCATTTTTCAATCACCATATGCGGTATTTCAAGTGTTACATCTATGCTACCACCTGGCTAAACCTTTTGTTACCTATTGGAATAACTAAATCACCCACTTTGCCAGTCAGTATTGGATTTTTTTCATCATATATTGTCCCCATGGTCCATTTTTCACCTGTATACATTGTTGGAAATTCCACAATATCCTTTTCCTGTTCCCACCATCCAATGTTCGCCTATCATTAAGCTCAAATATATCTTTTTCTTTTTCCAAAATAATCACCAACAGTACTTCTAAAATCAAACCCAGTTTTATCAACATATATCAGAGGGTTAGAAACACAATAAGTATACAAGTTAATGGACTCGGACTTTGAAATTTTATAAACCAATCTTTGTCCTCTCGGCAAACCTGCCAACTCCTGCCACATACTCTCTTGCCTGTGCAAAGTATGTATCAGCTATATTATCATATCTGTATCCTGTATAGCCGAATGGCTGCACATGTCCCTGTGTGCAATAGGTGTCTTCTCCAAACTCATCATATCCGTATATAGTTTGACTTTCTCCTCCCTGCTCAAGAAGGCGAATTGTACTTCCAAGCTCATCCTGTAGATATGTAAACTCTTTTTCTCCTTCTTCCATATATGCAACATTAAAGTCCCAAACATAACTTTGTATTGCCTGACTGCCTCTTTTTATTGTTTTATTTTGCAAAAGATTGTGATATGCCCTTGTTCTGTCAAGGATATATTTCTATTCATATGACGGTGTCAGCTCTGACAAGTTTTCTTCCAAGATAGTCTTAATCCCATCTTCTCCATAGCCTATCTTCCTTTCATACTCTTTTATTCCTATCCTGTTTCCAAGCCCGTCATGGCTGTATATTCATTATGTCCATTATACCTATTTATTTATAACTATATAAATATCCGGCAAATTTCTGTTATCTTTCATATTTCCACTTCCGTGTTCACCAATAAATACTATTTTTTTAATTCACTGATCTTCTGTTTTTCTATTAATAAAAAAATATTTTTATCAGTTACTTTTTATTTCTCTAGTTTTTTTCATCTATCTCCCATTCATAGCCTTTTCATTCTTTCATTCGTTATCAAACCATTTACTTTTATCTTTATATGATTCCGCAAATATACTAAATGATAAATTATTATCTGTTATATTTTTCTAATGTTATAGTGCAATACATATACTTTACCATTATATATTTTAAAATCATGAAAATAACTATGTCCTTATCTATAATAATAGCTTCTTTATTTTTTACTGGGTAACCCCTAATAAAATTACACATAAAAATAAAATAAATACCACTATCATAATATAACCCTTCAATCTGACAACCATCCGCAGCTACCTCCCCGTTTATCAATAACTGTTTTATCATCCCATGAAATTTTCACTAAAAATGGTTTTGCCTTACCCATTGTTATAATATTTGCCACATTAGCTTTCCATTTATCAGAACTATACATAAAGTTCGGATCCATTCTATCGTTCCATATATAATGTAAGTCATACTCTACCCTTGATTCACCTATTTTTGAAATCTTTCCTTCTATGACAAATCCACCCGCTTCGACTTCAGGTCCATGAAAATAATTATATCCTATAATTGCCTCTCCATTTGCAACAAAAATATCTGGGTAATAGTAAGCTTGATTAAGTTCAATGCTTTGTCCTGTTTTTAAAGATTCACCCAATGGATATACAATATTTTTCACTCTTTCCTTTAACTCATTATCTGCTTTTAAATATTCTGACCAACTACCATTTTCTTGAATCATGCTAACCCCATTTCCATATAGATAATGAAATAATATACTCATGCCTTGAGGATCACTTTTAAAATTCATTTCCCTATTAATTTCTCCAACTCTATTACCTACACGTGAGGTTGTCTGAATAAACCTTGAACTCACATTTTCTATCCCACTGATCTCCATTAAATGTTGCATTAGATGGGTTTGCTAATGTTGCTACTTTGGCTGTTTTACCATCTATATCCACAAAACCCAATAGGATTTCCATAACAGTATCCATAACTATTCAAAGTATACGTATATACCATACTTCCCTTTATCCAATCCTCCCCTGCAAACCTTCCCACTCCAGGCGCATACTCTCTCGCCTGTGCAAAGTATGTATCAGCTACATTATCATATCTATAGCCCGTATAACCGAATGGCTGCATCTGTCCCTGTGTGCCATAGGTATCTTCTCCGAATTCGTCATAACCGTATATAGCTTTGACTTTCTCCTCCCTGCTCAAGAAGGCGAATTGTACTTCCCAGCTCATCCTGTAGATAGGTAAACTCTTTTTCCCCTTCTTCCATATATGCAACATTAAAGTCCCAGACATAGCTTTGTATTGCCTGACTGCCTCTTTTTCCGGTTTTATTTTGCAAAAGGTTGTTATATGCCCTTGTTCTGTCAAGTATATAGCTTTCTTCATATGACGGTGTCATTTCCGACAAGTTTTCTTTCAAGATGGCCTTAAGTCCGTCTTCTCCATAGCCTATCTTCCTTTCATACTCTTTTATTCCCATCCTGTTTCCAAGCCCGTCATAGCTATAGCTTCTTGCTTTTACCACATTTGAGTAACTTAAGCCAAGCCTACCTGTAATATCCTATTCATAGGCTCTTATTTTTCTTCCTCTATCGCTTATGCTGATAAGATTTCCTCTTTTATCTTATTCGTATGTCTTATTTCCAAAAGACGATACACATACTCCTCAAGCTTTACACCTTCCTTTAAATGGCAAAGTGCACTTAATAACCCTCTTTTGTTTTTCCATATCAGTTTTATCTATTCCACAACAGGCACCATAAAGTAGTATATATTCTAAAAAAGGCACTATTGCTGTAATACAGAAATTCGACATAAAATCCTCCTCACTCTAACCTTTTTCAATCTACTCCAATATCTTTTAGCTCAATAGGAGGGCCTGCTCTTCTGTAATCCTTTACCCCTCCAAAAGTTTGCTGTAGCCCTTATTGTTAAGTATTTCTTTTCATTCACTTGAAGTACTATTTCCTTTTTTCACCAATAAACCTTCCATCTGTTCCTGTATCATTTGATAGATCCTCCGGATACCATTCATATATACCTGACAATTTAAAGTCTGAATTTATAAAATTATATTGTCTATATTCATTTGAGTCTAAAAATAAATGTAACCCTATGCATCTTGTTGTCATTATTAATTATAGTTACATATATTCTAGCATTAACATCATCTAATGTATCATCATAATATATATGTCCTATAGGAGATTCTATTTTTGTAACCAACTTATTATTATCTTCTATAAATGCTACCTTAGGACGAATTATTATCTTTATTACACAAAAATAATAACAGCTATAAGCAATATTACAGTTATACTTAAAAAAAGTTTAGCCTTTACTTTCATTTTTCACCTTCTAATCTATTGTATTGCAATAATACATAGGATATGATGAATAAATTTGGTTTCTTAACTTTTCCCATCTTACTCCTATAATCGCCTGCTCATTTTCTGAATCTCTATATTTTTTAGGATATTCCCCTGGTAATTTACTATCCCAGTCTTTATTCCAATTTCTTAGCCATCCTGAATTTTTCTGCCAAAACATCTCACCTTCTCTTTCTCTAATTATCGTAGTATCATACCAAGTTAAATGTATCTCGTAATCTTTAGGTGTAAAAAAACCATTTTCTTTCGCAGAATTCGATTTTTCAATATCTGTAGCATACATAAAATTTGGATCTATAATATCATTCCATGCATATGTCATCATATATGTTATATCACCTTTCTTACTTTTACTAATATTACCTGATATTTTTGAAGCCACCTACTTTTTCATTGGTTCCATGTAAAAACTGATAACCCACTGCATTTTCACCATTTTCAATCACCATATGCGGTATTTCAAGTGTTACATCTATGCTACCACCCGAGCTTTAACTTTGTTACCTATTGGAATAACTAAATCACCCACTTTTGCCGGTCAGTATTGGATTTTTTTCATCATATATTGTCCCCATGGTCCATTTTTCACCTGTATACATTGTTGGAAATTCCACAATATCCTTTTCCTGTTCCCACCATCCAATGTTCGCCTATCATTAAGCCAAATATATCTTTTTCTTTTTCCAAAATAATCACCAACAGTACTTCTAAAATCAAACCCAGTTTTATCAACATATATCAGAGGGTTAGAAACACAATAAGTATACAAGTTAATGGACTCCGGACTTTGAAATTTTATAAACCAATCTTTGTCCTCTCCTGCAAACCTTCCAACTCCCGGCATATACTCTCTTGCCTGTGCAAAGTATGTATCAGCTACATTATCATATCTATAGCCCGTATAACCGAATGGCTGTATCTGTCCCTGTGTGTTATAAGCATCTTCTCCAAACTCATCATAACCATATACAGCTTGGCTTTTCTCCACCCTGCTCAAGAAGGCGAATTGTACTTCCCAGTTCATCCTGTAGATATGTAAACTCTTTTTTCCCCTTCTTCCATATATGCAACATTAAAGTCCCAAATATAGCTTTGTATTGCCTGACTGCCTCTTTTTTTATGGTTTTATTTTTGCAAAAGATTATGATATGCCCTTGTTCTGTCAAGTATATAGCTTTCTTCATATGACGGTGTCATTTCCGACAAGTTTTTCTTCCATGATGGTCTTAAGCCCGTCTTCTCCATAGCCCTATCTGTTTTTCATATTCTTTTAAAAACCTATCCTGTTTCCTAAACCGTCATAGCTGTAGCTTCTTGCTTTTCCTGATTTCGAGTAACTTAAGCCAAGCCTACCTGTAATGTCGTATTCGTAGGCTCTTACTCTCTTCCCTCTATCTGTTATTCCGATAAGATTTCCTCTTTTATCGTATTCGTATGTCTTATTTCCCTGTAATCCTCCCTCTTTTATAAGTCTGTCAAGGCATCATAAGTATATCTTATCTCTAAATCATTACCACTTTTTAGTGATTCTCTGTTTCCATAGGCATCATATGTATACTTACTTACAAGTCTGTCTCCTCTTTTTACTTCTATAAGTCTGCTTAGGGCATCATAACTGTAATAAAAGGTAGCTGAATCATCCCATAGTTTATGTATTATCTTTTTCTTTATTATCATTTTTCCTTTATTCCCTTCGAGTTTACATCCCTATGTCTTACTATCTTTGTTTTATTCCTAAAAATATCATAATCATAGGCATACTCTTCAAGCTTTTACATTATTCTTTAAATAACAAAGACCGCTTAAGAGTCCTCTTTCATTATATTCATAGATACTGCTTACATCATCAGACATATCTTTTTCTGATAAGTCTTCCCTCTTTGTCATAAGTATAATCCACCCTTTTATTTCCTGAGGTAAGGCTTGTCAGTCTTAAATATTTATCGTATTCATATGATACACTGCTTCCGTCAGGATATAATGTCTTTAACCTCTCTCCATTCTTTCCGTATCTATAGCTGACTTCTTCACCGTTATAATCCACTACCTTTGTGGTTCTGCCAAACTTATCACTATCTATATTTATAGTACCGAGTGCATCCTTTACCTGACTTAACTCTCTTAGGCTGTTGTAGGTGTACTCTACACTTTTTCCGTCATTGTATATAATACTTTTGATATCCCCGGCTTCTGTGTAGGAATAGGCGGTATTATAACCTTCTCTGTCTTTCTTTTCTGTCACTCTTCCTAAAAGATCATATGAAAATGTTTCTTCATATCCAAGCGCATTTATAACAGACACTATATTTCCCATAAGATCTCTTTTGTATCTTGTAACCCTTGGGATACTTACTGCATCTATAGGTTCTTTTATGGAAGTATTTGCCGATTCAACACCTGATATAAGTTCTTTATCACCTTCATGTCTATATACGGTAATTAACCTGCCCACCTTATCATAATTGTATTCCGTTCTGTTTCCCATGGCATCTATTACTGATATCAGTTTTTCCTCCAAGAGAATAATTGTATTTTTGTCATATGTCCCATGGCATCCGTTTCTTTTTATTACATGTCCCATGGCATCATATTCAAAAGCTTTGTTTTTGTGAAAAAGTTATTCTTTTGCCTCTATAAGTCTGTTCAGCTTGTCATAGGTAAATAAAACATAATCTCCCTTTTCATTCTCCTTTTTACTACATTCAAATTTTTTATCATAGTGAATATTTCATATTTTTTTATCAGGATATTTTTTCTTTTCAAAAGACCGCCTTTATAATACTCATAAAGTGTTTCAAATTCCCCTGACTTTATCTTTTTTTATTTTTTCCAAGTTCATTGTATTCATATTCTCTTGTAAAAGCCGTACACATCTGTTTCAAGTATTATCCTTCCCAAAATATCATACTTTATTTTATGTGTTCCAAGATTATTTGTTATATTCAGGCTATGTTTTCCATACTCATACTCTGTTTCCTCTCCTGATTTGTCCCTGTAGGATATAAGCCTGTTTCTTTCATCATATGAATACTCTTCCATATTTCCCAAAGGATCAATTATCTTTATCAGATTTCCGTTTGCATCATAGTGATACTTATACTCACCCTTATTTTGCAAAGTCTTTTTTTCTACCAGATTTATTGCATTATAAGTATACTCTACCTCTCCTCCGTCAGGATATACTTCCTTTATAAGGTTTTGGCAAAGATCATACTCCATCCTGTAAGTCTCACCGTCAGGCAGGGTAAAGTCCTTTATATTATTTAACTCATTATAGTTTATCTTTGTTATACCGCCTCTAAAGTCTTCAAATAAAGACAGCTTCCCATTCTCTGTATAGTTATATCTACAGGTATTTCCTAAAGCATCCTTTACAGCGGTCAATAAGTCTCTCTCATCATAGGAAAACCCTGTTTTATTACCTTCTCCGTCAATGCTTGCAATCACACGATTAAGGTTATCATACTCATAAGTGGTTACTTTACCGTTTTCTTCTTCGATACCGGATATATTCCTCTGTTATCATAGTAAACCTTTTCTTTGTGGAATTGTCAGGCAAAAGTTATTATAAGGCTTTCTGTGTTGCCCGCTTTGCTGTAATCAAAGCTTTGTACTTTCTCCTAAAAGCATTTTTTTACTTTCTATGATTCTTCCTTTATCATCATAGAAATACTTTTTCAATCTCTTCACCGTTTATATAATGGACTGCTACATTCCCTTTTACTGTCATAGTCTATACCTTTCACTTTGATTATCAGGAAAAGTAACCTTTTGTAAGTTTTTCCTTCCTTATCATACTCATAGGATGTTATATTTCCCTTTTTATCCTTATATGAGGGTCAACAGATTTCTTGTATCATAAGTAAAGCTTTCCGACTCACCTGCGTACTCACTTTTCTATATTTCTGAAATTCTCATCATGTACATGTACCTCTGCATTTCCATTCTGATTTATGACAAAGGTTTTACTTTTCCTCACTGTTGTACTCATATCTTATTATTCCTCCATCGGCAAATTTTTTTGTATCTTTACTCTGTTTTTCACCGTCATATAGGTTTTTAAGTACATATATTCCCCTTGGATTTTTTTATCTTTTCAAAAGTTCATCTTTATAGTAATAGCTGTATGTAAGTTTTTCCCTCAATATATACTCTGCCAAGCTGATTTCCTTCATAACTGTACTCTACTTTTCTTCCGGTATGATCTTTTATCTCACTTAATTTCCCGAAGTCATTGTAATAAAGGGATATTTTACTTCCACTTTCGCCGGATACTTCTATCAGTCTGCCTTTTGAATCATAAGAAAGACAAACCGCCTCACCATCCTTTCTTTCTATACGCAAAAGCTTCCCGTCTTTATCAAAAAGGTATATCAGTCCGCTTTCAGCATTGTAAATAAATCCTGTTTGCGTTTGCTTTAAACGATTGAAATTATCAAAAACAGAGTGTATTCTTCCTTCTTCATCCACAAAGTATGCTTCATCCTGTCCGTCGGATAAATGTAATATATATCCGTTTTCTTCACGGCTTACAGATATTTCATAGCTGTGTCTCCAACCTTTTCCAAGTACTCCGGTTCGTTTTTCACTGCTGTTATAAGACCTTATAAAACCTATAGGAAATTTTGAGTGGAGAATAATATCTTCTTTACTATATGTAAAGTTTCCGGTATTTGCATTTACCGGATCTCCCGTCATGGCACATAATGCACCTCTTGCACCTTTTAAAAAATCTTCCATACTGTTGTTTTTCATAAGATCTTTTAAAAGTTCATTCCATGAAGCAAAGGCAGGACCGTTCTTTTCAAGCATCTTTGAAATGATTTTATAGATTTCTTCCTTTAGCTGTGCATCACTAAGTTCTAATGCTGCCGGTAGGGCATTATTTCTTACACGATTTAACGCACCTGTATAAACCGCACTGTAACTTCCATCCTGATTTTTGATTATCTTTACTCCTGCACAGGCTGCCAAACTTCCCATGAGTTTCAGCATAAGCTTATCTTTCTCACTTGGCACTCCTGCCATGACAGGCATTGCACCAAGCATCATTGGAAGCAGTCTTTCAAAGTCCTTTGACATATCCTTATAAGGCTCTTTTAATTCTTCGTATGTCTTTGATTTTTTCCCTTAAGCAATACTTTATCGGCTGATATATTTACATCACTTTTTAACTTTATGGAACTTCCCTTTACTTTTTTCATCAGACACTACCTCCTCCTATGGATGATTACTTTTTTAGTGCTTTACTTAGTGCATATTTAGATTTACCTGCTTTAGTTCTCCCATATATTCACCAAAGAGAAATATTAACTCTTTAGATGTATCTTTAGAAAATATCCGTATCCATTAACGACTCTAAAGCTTTTTCCAAAAATTGCAATAATATCCTTTATATCCCTTTAAAACAAAACCTTATCCCTTCTTCTATCTCCGGCTCACTTAATAGAGTTTTTCCTATCATCACTCATCATTTCTTCACGAATTTTATAGGAATCTTTTTTTCATAAAATCCGAATCAATACCTGATACCCTAAAGGTTTATTTATATACAAACCCTCATCTGAGGCATATAGCATACATTTATAGCTTTTTTGTATAAAGACTCGTATTAAGGAAAAAAATAATGTAAGATACTTAGCTTATATATCCGCTTTTCCTCTGTCAAATCTAACAGTAATTTTTTATTTCTTCAGATAAGCCCTGTATATTATAATCTTTATACTCCCGAATTTTTTTCGCTGAGCCACCTGTATCTGAAACTTTTTAAAAATATTCTTTTTTTGTTTTTCCCTATCCATTTGTCTACTTTCTTACCGGTATTTATATTTTTGAAGTATGTCATTCACAGCTTTTTTTCCATGTCCATGATAATGGCTCCCTACAATTAAACATAACCTGTACTGTTTCTCTACCTATCTTCCCCAGACCTGTTTTATGATATATTCTCTCATCTATTCGGGTATAATAAAATCAAAACAATACATTTTTACACAGCATTCTTTCTCAAATTCATCGTATTCAAAAACTTTATACCGTTATGTGCTTTTTGCAAGAAGATTTTCTAAAATCGGTTACCAAAGTTTTTATTTCCATATCTTCACCGACTTTTAAGAAGGCTAATGCTTAGATTTACATCTCCGGCAAGGTTTGTTTTTTTATTATCTCAGGTCTAAAATTTGGTAGGATATTTTTATTTCTTTTTATTTCATCCGGCATATCTATAAAAGATTTCAGGGAATATATATGTAACAAGTCATCAAAAGTACTGTCCTTTGCTAAAAGTTTCAAGTCTGCCTTCTATATAGTATCCCGTATCCAAAGACATAGCTTCAGCTTCGGAGTTCCTTACTTTTAGAGGGATGATTTGCTTATCATAATAATTTTCTGCCATTTAATCTATATATCTCACTTTCTCATTGCTGATATACCAAAATTTATCTGCAACTTCCTTCGTCATAACAACTTCCTTTAATCTGTCACAGCCTAAAAAGGACATTTCTCCTATTTCCTTTACGCTTTCAGGGATATAAATGTATTCTAATTTGTCGCAAAATTGAAATTCATAATCTCCTACAGATATCAAATTTTGAGGTAATTCAACCCTTCTTAAATTCTTACAAAACGCAAAAGCGAAATCTCCAATGTATTTTAACTCTTTAGGAAAAATCACTTTTTCAAAAGCAACCTCGGAAAAAACAGAATCAGCTATACTAACAGTACCTTCCTTTATAATAATCTCTTTTTTTCCTTTATCCACAAAACCTACAATATGATTTTTGTACATATTTGCAGCCATATTGATCTTCTTCAATCTCTTTATAATATTTTTGTGCCATAAAACGAACTCCCTATATACTCAGGATTATCTTCAAATTTTACAGCTTCTAAGTTTGTGCAACTCCCGAAAGCTCCCGATTCTATTCGTTTAACATACTTGGGAATTATTATTTTTAGAGAACTGCAGCCTCCAAATGTGTTTTTCTCCAATGTATTCCAACTCCTTTGGCAACTCTATTTCAGATAAATTTTCACAGTCCTCAAATGTACTCTCATATATTTCTCTGACCGAATCCGAATTAAAATTCTCTTCAAACTTTTGCACTTATAAAATGCCAATTTTTCCTATCCAATTCACATTTACAGGTATGTCTATATTTTTCAAGATTAGTGCAATTATAAAAAGTATAAGCTTCTATACGCTTTATAGTATTTGGTAAAAATAATATTTTTTTAATTTTTCAGAATCCCTAAATGCACTTCCGACTATAAAGTGTATATCTGAGCTAATGACAATAGTTTCCTTTATATCTGTTGACTTTAATAAAATATCTCTATAAATTTTTAAACCATCTTCATTTGCAGGTATATTTTTCAAGCCATTTGGTTCCTGTAAAACAATTGGAACCGAACTTTTCTACACTATTCGGTACGATTATATTTTTCCAAATTTACACAATCATAAAAAGCAAGAGTCCCTATCTCTTTAATTCCTTCCGGTATCTCTATTTCTTTTTAATGAGGAACAATTATATAAGATTTCTTCTTCTATAGTTTTAAGGCTATCAGGTAGCTTTTATTTCTCCCAACTCTACGCACTCTCTAAAGGCAGCAGTTCTGATTTCTATCACCGAATCGGGTATAATTATATTCTTTAGTTTTTGTATTTGAAAAACTAAAGACACCTATACTTTTTCAAGTAAATCAGGAAATACTATACCTTCTAAACTTTTACAATTATAAAATGCATAATCTCCCACCTGCTCCAATAAATCCGGCAACTTTACAAACTTTAATTTATCACAATTTGAAAAGGTTTTATTTTCTATTATCTTCATTTCTGACGGCAAGTTGATACTCTCTAAACTTGTGCACTCGTAAAATGCACTTTCTTTTATCATTTCTACAGATGAAGGTATATTTACTTCTTTTAATTTAGTATTTGAAAAGCTAAACTTTCCTATACTTTTAAGTGAAGGCGAAAAATTTTTATATTTTCTAAACTGTGCATTCATAAAATGCTTTTATCTCCTATTTGTTCCAATGTATCAGGTAACTCTACAATCTGTAATCTATCACACCCCGAAAATGTTTCATTTTCTATTGATTTTATTGATGAGGATAAGTTGATATTCTCTAAATTTGTACACTTATAAAATGTACCTTCTTTCATATATTCTACCGAACGTGGAATATTAATTTCTTTTAAGTTACTACAATTCATAAATGAAAACTTGCCGATTTCTTCCACTCCATATGGTATCACTATTGTATTAATAATTTTATTATTTGCAAAAAGCATAGTCACCAATAGCTGTTACGCCTTCAGGTATTGTTATGTCAATCTCCCCTTTTTATTCTGTCCATAATCCCAACTCTATAATTAACTACAACACCTTCTTTTATTACAAAGTGTCCTTTTTAAATCTACTACTATAGACAGTATAATAGAGAATATTATAAATATTATAAATATTATAAAAAGCACTTTTATCCTTTAGATTTTTGTCAACATTAAATCCCCCACAAAATCATTTTTTTAGCTTATTAATTTGTTTTCTCTATAATTTTTATTCTTTATAAATTCTTCAGTTAGCTCTAATTCGACTTTATTACTATCACCCTGATCATAGTATATACCTATAAACTTCCCCCAGTGATATTTCTCGCCTTCTACTCTATCAATCATATTATATTCAGAAACTTCAGTGCTAACTTCTGCATCCATATCGTATTCCTTAACCAGTCCTTCCTTATTTCCGTACATTACAATTTTTTTACCATATTCACATCTTTTTATCATCAGTATCACTATCAGTCTTAAAAATAAGGTCTAAGTTGAGCAGCTAATTCTTCTATCTCTGATATACCTACCAACCCAACTAATGTATCAACTGCAGTAGCAAAAAAACACCGGTAGCTGTATCCACTATTCCTATTATTACCTCAGCAATAGTCTTTCCTGTTGATGTAGCTGTGTCTCTACCTTTATTTTTTGTTGCATGATCCAAATAAACCCCTGCAAGATAATCAAAAAAAGCTTTTATATGGTTTGTGTAAGTAAACAATAGACTCTTTTAGTGTAACTCCTCCAATATTTTTTATACCAATCAGTACATGTGTCGCTTTCCTTCCATACAGCCATCATTATATCTTTGTCAGTAACAATCTCCTGATTCCCAATCAACTTGCATGCAAACCCATCCCTTCCCGGGCAATCGACTTCAAAATAATAATCTTTACCTCCGTAAAGAATTATATCTATCCAATAGAACCAATAATATGAATCGGATACATATCCATAACTATCTTTCATTGATTTTGAAAGTACATCATCAGAAAATTTCATTTCTTTATTTCCTGCATGACTTTTTATCTCATATGCACCTATATACTTGGTCTTTCCCCAACTTTTTCATAAACAAATATACTTCCGGGGACTATTACCACTCTTAATATCATAAAATTCTATACCGAAGTTATATAAACCTGAATTCTTAACCTTTACATGACCTATAAAGTCTTTTTTGTCACTTTTTCGTCTCCAATTTTTCTTTTCATCTTCAACTATTTCTACAGCATCTTTTATTTTTACATTATCGTAGCTTGGTGAAGTTTGCCCTGATGTCTTAAATGAAACTATACCGCCCTTTGTTACATGCAGCTATAGAGTCCTCCGTAACCGCATCACTTTCCTCACCAACTGCGGTATCAAATATTTTCATGTTTGAATTGTCAGTAACCCACCACTTTCCAAGTTTAGGGTCACATTTACAAGGTTTACTCCTGTTTTTATTGCACATTCCAAAGCCTTTTATATTGTCATTAGTACTGTCATTTTCTGTAATTAAAGGCCTTCCATCTGAAGTGTGCACTCCATGATCATCTTTCAAGTTTAATACACATGTTTTGCTTCCATAGCTACAGGAAACCTCTGCACCTACTACCACATATTCATATCCTCCATATCCCTTCATTTCCTGATGCTCATACATTTTCTGTATATCACTCGCCACTTTGCACCCCTTTCTTCGGATTTGTACTCCATCACTGCTACAGAATTTTACTCACTTATATACACGATCTCTTCTTTACTGTTTAACCTTATATTTCTTGCCTTTATGGTCAATTTACCTGCTGCACTTATGTTCACATCTCCATTACCTGTAAGCTTGAATCTTCTGTCATTCACGGTAAGTATGTCATCTGAAATGAAGCTTATTCCTTCCTTTGAGAAATTAAGACTTTTCTTTCCCACTTCCAATTGCTTTTTATTTTCATCACTACCTTTACTGCCGAAGGTTCGTACTACATACATATCTCCTGTTCCCATACCTGATATATAAAGTTGTGCTTTTTCTCCTACATCAGGTACCGCATATAATGCATTTCCGGTCTCAGGATACCAATCAAATCCATACTTCGGCTCCTTTTTGTCTATATCAAGTCTTAAGTATACTTTTCCATCCTTATATTTTTTAATTTTCCCCATAAGACTCAAACCTATCATATTTTCATTTTCAAGTGGACATATCATATCTTGTATATATGATCTTTTCAACTCCCTTGAAAATTAAATATCAAACTCTCCTTTGTAAACTCCACCTCTTTTTTTATATAAAGTTAAAATCTTATTATCTAACGCTATGTTATCACCTATATCATAAGAGTTATATGTTCTTAGCCCTATACTCTATCCGGCTTGTATTCTCATTTTTTCCTGATCAGATCTCTACTCTCACTTATAATATCTCCCGGCTCAATCATATTCCCTGTATGTATTCCCATATGAATATGTGGCTTATCATATTCCATACTTGGATAGATAAATGCTTTTTATGCAGGACGCCATTCTAACTGCAAAGGCCCAGCACTCTCCTTATAGCAAAAGCACAGGGACCCTTTAATTTCCTTATCCTTTATATTGTAGTTACTGATATTTCCTGAGTATCTTCTAACCACGTCACAAGCAAGGTCACCATAAGTTTTTTTCTATATTTTTGAAATAATTCTGTATGCTCTTTATTATCTAATTTTTTTACTGTATGAATATGCTTTAAGTTCAAAATAATGTACATCTGCTGAAGAATAAATGCTTATTTCTTCTACAAATCCTCTAAATACAGTATTTCCTTTGTATTTTATATGAATATCCATATCCTTTTTGTCTGTAAGATTGTTTCTCCAAGGTTTTTCTCCAGCACCCTCTAATATTACAGACGGTATGCATGTTTGGAACAGTTTTTATAACAAAGTTTTCAACCAGATAAATAGGTATTGCTATTTCTATTTCTAAATTTTTCTATAATCAGCATAAAAAAATCCCTTTCCGCTCACATCAAAAGCACATTTTTTTCAGCTTATATGAATACCTTCACCACTCACAGTTATTCCGTCTTTTAATATTATTTGTGTATCATCTTGTAAAAGCATAATCCTTTTACCTGCCACCATGGATATATTTGAATCCTCACTGCTTATCTCAACTGTGTCCTTTGCTTTTATCAAAATACTTCCACTGCTTACTATCTTGACTCCTGTACTGTCATTTAGTTCAATATAATCTCCCGTATCGCTTTTTATGGTTATACCGTCCGGTGTCAGTCTTATTTCTTTTCCGTACTTATTTCGCCAAATCTTATTTTCAGGATCGGTTCTTATTCCATCGCCCTCATTTTCATGTACTGCACTGCAAACATAGGCTTTTTCTTCATTTTCTGTAGGAAAATACAGTCTTACGCTGTCTCCCTCTTCCGGCATACAATACCATCCTGCTCCGTCACTTGAAGAATATACCGTGGAAAAATCAAACCATCTTTCTATTTCTTCGTCCTTATTTTCTATATCCTCTATTGATATCTTAACCTTTTTCTTTTTCTACATTTGTAACTTTAGCGTAAAGTGAGGCTCCTATTATTTTTTTCAAATCATACTTGCTTTCTTTTTTTACTATATAATCTATATCCTGTGTTAAATAATATGTATGGTAAAGTTCACTTCCATCTGTTTTTAGACAAAATTTTTATTATACGGTAGTCTCTTCTGTTAAAGATTACCCTGTCTCCTAAACAATGGATTTCTCTTGATTTGACTTCATAAACTGTATATTCTTTACTTACAACAATACGCACATCTTGTGAAGTTAGAAACTTTTGTCTCTTTTGGGCATACCGAAAAAATACTTTACTCCTTCACTCTGATAGTCCGGCATTATTATTGTATTCTTTAACGCTGCAATCCTTTTTATGAAATTCCAGTCATTCTCTCTATATTGAACTAAAAAGGCAGGAACTGTACCCTTTCCTTCTTCCCCAATTATATAATATGACTCTTCATAGCCTTCTTTTAAGGTATTAAGTATATCGGTATATTCTCCACTATGTTTAGAAAAATCCTCTTGTATGTACTTTTTTCTTCCATTAAAAGAGCTTCCTGTGATTAATTCCAATTCAACAATGAAACTTCCGCTTTCTTTAAAGAAGCATATTTTTTCTAATAATCCATAAAATATCGTACTCTCTTTATCTGCTTCATCAATGGTATTAACCCTTACCCACCTTGTATTTTGGGCAGTGTTAATATATTCTTCTTCTCTTCTTTCTTCTATTATGGCTCTTATTGTAGCTCTGCCATGCATACCTACTTCATGCTTTGCTTCATAGCTTATTACTGCAAGTACATCAAAAATATCAAGCTTTATAAGGTTTTCTCTCATACACTCTCCTCCGTTTCAACAAACTCTATTCCCTTAACGCCTCTTCTTATTAGGCTTTCTGCAAAATCAAGATTTACAATAAAACTTATCTTTTCATCCTCTTCTCTGACTACTCTAAAGAAATTATTGAAATCAGCATTTAACAAGTTTTGTGTATAAAGTAAATAGTAGTTTTTCATTTTCCCACTATCTTTATCTATCAAAAATAACCCTTTTTGTAAAATTTTTCTATATCAAAAAGGAGCAATACCTCTCTAAACCTTTCTGAAATAAGAGGATATACATTCATCATCAAATCAGGGAATATAAAAATCCTTTGTTTTTTTCTATTTCAAGAACAAACTCTCTTGGCATTTCATAAAATCTTTCATTAAGAGCATCTATATTCCTTGGAATATCCTTTGAAGTATATATTCGTATCCCCCTTGTATTTTTCAAAATTTTCTTTTATATAAAAATATGGCAAAGTTCCCTTTCATAGTTTCTCCATAATTACCCTTTTTATATTTATTTTTCCATGTTCTCTACCACTGATGATACTCTTTTGCAAAGTCAAAGTAGAAAAAAACTTACTTTTACCAATCTCCAAGATGTCTCCTTCTTTTAAATCTTTTGATGTATATGTTGCCCGCTTCATTTAGCCTTACAAATCCATGGACTCTTCTCCAAGGAGTGTTCCCCGCAAATTTCTTTCATCATATGCTATAACGGCATGTTTTTATCCCTTATCTCTTCATCTCCAAGAACTTGTATGCTCATTGTATCATGACTGCCTATATAGTTTTTTCCTCTGTAATATTATAAGAGCGTCCCTGACGCTTCCCTCTATACATACAAGCCATGCATAAATCGGCTTTTTCTTCATCCATGGAAAGGTTTTTACCAAACCTTTTTGTCCCTGTATTTTTTTCTTCTTCTGTAAGCTTTTTCTTTTTTTAGTTTCCTATATCTTTTTCTCTTTTTGAGTTAACCTTTTCTTTTATCTTCATTATCTGTATCTTCATATTCGAAGTCATTTAAATACTTCTTACATTCAGTCAGAAATCCACATATATGAACTTGCTGTCACCTATTTCCAAAATATCTTTATTTTTTTAAGAACATACTTGTTATAAACAGGTTTATTATCCATATATACAATACCGTCCGCTCTTGCAGGAATCAAATTAGCTTCCTTGGTCTCTTTGTCAAAAAATATTAAGGTAAACTTACCAAGCATCTTCTCATCCCCTAAAACCTGTATCTCATTATCCCTGTCAGTCCCTATAAAGTTTTCTCCGAAGCTTATTACATAACTTTTTCCCTTTCTGACTCCTTCTATACATACAAGCCATGCACATACAGGTCTTTCTTCTCTTAGAGAAAGTCCACATTCTTTCCTTAAATTTACATATACCTTTTCCGGGGTATCCAGATCAAAGCCGCAATGTGGGCATATTGTTCCATATCTCGTTTTTGAAAACCTGTGTCCGTAAGGGCAGTCCATTATGTTTGACATCTTCTTCTCCTTATTACTTGCAACTTTACCTTATCCTGATTATCACTAATCTACCAAAATCTTCTTTGGGCTAAACCCTGTAGTCCTAGACCCATCCGTATTCTTTGCAACTGCCAATATATCCAAAAGTCCGTTATAAATTTCTTTATTGCTTAGGTGAGCTCCCTTTAGCTTCCCTTCCTTAACTGCAATATAGTTTTCTATAATACTTCTTTCTATTCCTTCCATACTGTTTATGACCATATAGCAAAAGTTTCTGTCCGTCTCTTCACATTTTTTTGTACTCAGGTATTCTTTGGCATATGCTTTTAATACTTCTATATTAAATGACTTCTCACCATATCCTGCATAATCTGTATTTATCAGATGTATGGTATCATACTCAGACCTCATGTCGGCAAAGTTAAGGTAGGTATCTCTTAATACAAATCCTGATTTTAATAAAAAGTCGCAAAGTAGGATTTCCCCGTCTTTATTTTCTTTCTCATCGGAAAGGAAAGCTTCTATTTCATTTACTTTAAAGTCTTTATCTTTCTTTTCATTACACTTTAATCTAAGATATCTCCTTTGCTCTGTATGGGTGTATACCACTTTTATCTCCTTATTTACCTGATATACCTCTCCTTTCAGTTTTATGAGTCCCTTTCCTATGATGAGATTTCTGTTTTCATGGTCTGAACTTAATCTTAATCCTCTTATGACTCCGTCTGTATATCCCTCATAAAGGATATCAAGCAAATCTCTGGGATAGTCTCTTATTACTTCAAGTGCTTCTTTTTTTAAGATTCTTCCTGTCTCAAACAAAGGGTATCTGTTTTCCATAAACTTCTCCTTCTAGTGTTCTCCATCAAAGAAATCACAAATCCATTCATCGGTTTCAAACTTATACTCTTTTCCTTCTCCCGCATATAAGGTATCTTTAAGTCTGTATACAGGTACTATCTGAAATCCCCATTTTTTATAGTCTACAAAGGCAAATATCTTCAGTTCTCCGTTTTGTATATCATCCGTATCTTCCTGCTTTATATATCCGCTATATCTTCCTGCAAGTTCCATTCTGTCCGTTTCTCTTGCCTCATCTTTTTTAAAGTGAAACAGATATTCAAATCGTACACTTTCCGAAGCGTCATACAGATACATTCTAAGTAAGATATCTTCAAGACTTCTAAGCAGACTTCCTGTCATCTTGTTGCTTTCAAATCCGTCTATAAGTACCTCTTGTCTTCCTGAGTATGACAGGGCTTTTATTTTATAAGGAATAAGGGCCTCTTCTTCTCTTATATCAAATCCTGCATATCCTGTTCTTTTATCATATAGATACCTCATCAGTCCGTCCACACAGGCAAGTTTTTAACTCTTCCTTTTTAACACTTCCTCCGCTTTGCATCATGTTTCCGGGTACAAATTCTTTTAAAGGCATCTCTAAATAACCCTATCTTACATGATTGCCCTGTAAGCCTTATCATGTCAAAGTTATAAAGTTCTCCGTTTTTTTATAAAGTCTTTCCATAAAAACTTTCATAACCGCATAGATTTCTCCTGCAATCAGCTTTTTCAACTTCATAACGATTAAAAAGCTTATCTTAGGCATCCCTCTAAAAATCTCAAGTTTTTCTCCCTTAAAGACTGAGATTTTATATCTGTCCGCCTCAAGTCTTAAAAAGTTCTGATTCCCCTTTTTTCTTCAGGTACTTCTATAACGATATCATTTCCTGAAAAAGTTCCTGTTTAATCTCATCCGCCAATGTGAATAAAAAGTAATTATTCCTTACCCTGTAATACCCCTCTTTTCCATAAGTTTCAAATCGCTTAAAAGCTGTAGGTAAAATCTCTTCCGCCTTTTCATAAGCTTCCTGTAGTCCCTTATAAAAACTTTCAACACCTTCTTCATCTATGTATCTGTAAGGATCTGTAGGCAGTTCATTAATAACTTCAAGGCTTAAATCTTTATCCGTATCAAGCAGTTTTGAAACTATTCGCAGTTTTAAAAGTTGCATGATTTTATAGGTGATATTGTTTCCTCCAAAGTCCGTATTACCGTTTTTATAACTGTTTTCCATTGTGTAAGTCTGTATATCACCCTTTGCATGTACCTTAAACTTACAGGCACTTAGATCCGTTGTCCCTCCTCCACAGTCCATTATCAGTGCCTTATAGCTTTCTCCGTCTTTCAAGCGATTTTTCTCTCTCATTTTACTGATAAAGCTGTAAAGTACTGCCGTACTTTCATCCAAGGTAACCTTCAGACTTATAGAAAGCATTTTTGACAAAAGCCCCAACATCTGCTCATATACATGCTTTTGCTTAACCGGTACTGTGATATATACTTCCTTTATCCGACACTTAAAGTTATCTCTTGTGATATCAAGTACATACTTTAGATACTTGGCTATAATCTCTATCCTTTGTACATATCTGTATCTTCCCTTGGCATCCGTAAGTTCTTCTTTTCTTTCAAAATCTCCCGCCCATCTTTTAATATCATAAAATACGGAAAAACCTTTATCCGTATAGCTTAGGTTTGCAAACCACAAAGCCCTTCTTCCAAAAACATAATCTATACTGTCTTCATTTACATCCGTTACCGCTACAACTGTAGGTATCATCTTTTCAATAAAGTTTTCTCCTCCCACCGACTCCAAAAACAGTGTATGACAAATGGTATTTTCCTTAATTCCTCTTTGCTTTGCATGTATCTGTCTGTAATAGCTGCTGTCCGCATACATAGCTACTGTGGTGTTGGTGGAGCCAAGATCAAGTGCTATCGGCATATGAAGTTCAATCAGGGGAAGAATTTCAAAGTCCATAATAGGAATCTTATAAACCCTGTACTTTGTAAGGTCTTTTCTCTCTTCTCCCATATATATCCGGTATATAAACTTTGATGATTCTCTTTCCATAAGATAAAGGCTGTAATCTTTTTATATCTGTAACGATACCTGAAATAGATGCATCTTTTACAAGGTATAAAAGAGTCTTTTTATCTCCCATTGCAACTACATTGAATATGGCACATACCTTTTTTATCACCACTTACAATCAAAAGCATTGGTGTTTAAAAACTTTTCTTTATATTCTATTTTATAATCGTCAAGGAAGTTAAGTGCCGCTCCTTCATAAATACTGATTTTCCCTGATATCCTAAGTTCATCATTCTCCGGCACTTTTATACTTAGTTTATCAAAGCACTCTTCAATCCTCTCTCTCCCGCCTTCCTTTTCTTCTTTGATAAGCTCATCTTCAAATGTTTGACAGTAGGAAAGTATAGCCTCTATAAGCTCTTTACTTGTCATATCCTTATCAAATCCCTTTACGATATGTTCTCTCAGACAAATCTCTCTAAGTCGATATTCACTCATCAGCTCAAGTTCTTTTCTTGTATATGCCGCAGCCTGCTCTTCTTTAGTTATATTCCTGTTAAGCTTATAGCTCATCTTATTTTCCTTCCAATCCGGTTCTTTTTAGTATATTGCCGTTTTTCCGATTTTCATACTTTCATCAACTCCTATAATACCGAAGTGGTATTTCCAAAAAACATCGGTTTCATAAGATATCGGCAAAAAAAGTTTCTCAAGCATTTCCATTCTCTCCACTTCTTCTTTTGTCTTATCCACCCCTGTAAATATGGTAAACTTCCTTAAGTTCTCAGAGTGGATGTAAAGGTTTGCTTTAGGATAAAGTTCTCTCAGTGCCTTTCTAAAAATCGTGATGTAATCTTTACATTTGTATAAATCAAGCAAACAAAATATAATTCTTTTAGACTTTTCAAAGCCAAGGGAAAGCAAGGTTTTTCTTATACTTTTTAGAAACCTTCCCTCTTCTATCTCTTTTAAGATATACATTGCCCTTAACTCTTTTTTATCTCCTCCACTTCTAAGATCCCATACCGCTACATAATGCATTATTACATCTAAAAATATTTCTCTTACCTCTTCATATCCCTTTACATCCGGAAGGAATACTTCTCCCAGTTCATTCGCGAAACGATATAGCGGATTTACCTCCACAATACTGTTTTTCAATCATATCGGCATTCAGGAAGTCAAATGTACTTTCAGTATACGGACTTGGATTCTCACTGTTTATAAATCTGAGATCTTCTAAGTTATATCCGCTTTTTTGTGCTTTCAATGCAATTTCCCATATACAGTTCATACGTTGCTCCTTTTAATAACCGTTTCCCATCTTTACTCTCTATATATAAGCTTCACCCTTTTTTTCAAACTCAATACTGTTCGCTATTTCTTTGCTTACAGTAACCTCTTTTAATTTTTTTACAATTTAAAAATATTTCACTTCCCACATCTTCTATAGACTTCGGCATATAAACTTTTTTTAAATTTTTTTACAACTAAAGAAGCATCTGTAGCCTATATAAGTTACACCCTCCGGAAACTCTACAGTTTTTAAATTATCACATTCACTAAAAACCATTGGTCCAATTATTTTTTTAATTCTTTTTGGAAATATCACATTGTCTATTTTAGACTGATAAAAAGGCATGGTTTGCTATGCTGACCGTTCCTCCTTAATAATAATTTTTCCGTCTTTCTTTATCTACAACTTCTATAAGATGATTACCTACATATTTGCAACCATACTCATCTTCTTTAATATTATTATAGAATTTTGTATCTTTAAATGCACAGCCTATATATTCCGGACTGCTCTCAAATTTTATATCTTCTAAATTTATGCAACCGGAAAAAGCTGCCCATTCTATTTGTTTTACTTGACTTGGAATTACTATGCTTTTTAATTCAATACAGTCTCTAAATGCCTCGCTATCAATCTGCTTGAGACTCTTAGGTAATTCTACCCTTTCCAGTTTCTCACAACCACTAAATGCCCAACTCCTTACATTGACTATTGAGTTCGGTATTTCTATTTCAGTCAAACTTTTACAGTTGGAAAATGCTGATATTCCTATATATTCAACACTTTTAGGTATAAAAATACCTTCAAGATTTATACAGTCTGCAAAGGTACTGTTTTTCTATGTATTTTTAAACTTTCCGGTAAAAGCAATACTTTTTTTAAATTTGTTGAGCCTTGAAATGCACCACCTGCAATCACTGTTATATTATCAGGTATTATAATATTTTCTTCTCTATCGGTTGACTTAAACAAAAATATGCTTATAACATTTTTAGTCCATATGGATTTATCGGCAGCCTTTTAAACCATTCCGTTTCTTCAAAAGAATTCTCGCCAATCCGCGTAATGCTATCCGGCATATTTATTTCGATAATATTATTGCACCTACTGAAAGCATCATCTTTTGGTTCTTTGATATTTCCTAAATGCACATATTTAAGGTTTTTCACATCCATCAAATGTTTCAAACTCTATAACTTTTAAATTTTCGGGTAAAACCACTTCCCCCAAACTTATACAATCTGCAAATGCTCTTTTACCAATATTTGTTACAGAAGACGGCAACTCTACAAACTCAAGCATAGCACAATTCCTAAAGGCTCCATCTTCTATTGTTGTCAAAGATTTACTAAAGTGTATTTTTTTCAAATTAATACAATATCGGAAAGCATCTGCATGTATTATTTTTACACTTTCAGGAATATACAATTCCACCATAAAAATACTGCCTATAAAAAGCTCCATCCATAATTTCCGTCGTACCTTCAGGTATATTTATAGTCATATTTCTTTTTACCTTTTCTACTATTCCCCATTTATAATCTACAACTTTATTATCTCTTATAACTATATGCCCTCTAAAATTTAACACTATGTAAAGGATACCGATAATAACTATACCGAAAAACAATTATCCAAAAATAATTATCTTTTAATTTCTTCAACATATAATCACCTATATACTTATATTTTTAAAAATCATACGCTTTAATTATATCTTCCATATCTTTTTATTCCCATCTTACAGTTATTAACTGACTCTTTTAATTTATCCATAGGTTTGTTTCTGAGTAATTCTAACTTTCCCCACATGTATTTTTTTCACCATATACTATATAAGTATCACTCGGTTTATTTGATTTACCATACCATGAAACCTCAGTTTTTTTCTTTCTTCGTTACGTATATCACTTGTACTCATATATCTATTATCCTCATATATAATTAACCTTATAAGCTTTCCTTCCCATCCTATGGTAGCATTATACTCAGATAATTGTTTATACAATATATCTCTTTCTGATTCTGAAAAAAATTGTTAACATGAAATCTATTGCTGTTAAATATACACCTGTTGCCGTTTCAACTATACCCATAGCAGTAATTGCTGCAGTTTTTACTGCTTGCTGTATAGTCTCTTTTTAATTTATCTTTCCTCTTTTTATAAATTGATCATCTACTAGAGCTTTTTTTGAAAAAAATAAGCATACACTTCATCTAAATACACAATATATCGTTTTACAGTAGCTAAACCGGTATTTTGCTGCAAACCAATTTTTCACAAGAGTATGGTAGTGTCCATTGCACTAAACCTATACTATCAGAAATTAACCTTTTCATGATTTCCAATGAGTTTATAATCAATAGCATTTTTCCTCAAAGCAATCTATTTCAAAATAATAATCTCTATTGGCATAAAGATTATATCTATCCAATAGTTCCAGTAATAAGCATTTGGTACAGACTCATAACTATTTTTATTAATTTTTTAATATATCTTCGAGGAATTTTTGTTCTTTATTTCCTACATGTTTCTTTATCTCATATTCATCTAGGTATCTTAACTTCCCTAAAAAATATTCATAGACAAATACACTTCCGGCTGTCAAAGTAGTTTTACCATGCTGAAGCAATACGCCAAAATTATATAATCCTGAATTTTTAACTTTTACATGACCTACAAAATCCTTTTTATCTCTCGGTCGTCTCCAAGTTCCTTTCACATCCTCGACTATTTCTACTGCATCTTTTACCTTTGCATTGTCATAGCTTGGTGTGGCTTGCCCTGACGTTTTGAATGAAACTATTCCGCCTTTTTCACATACTGTTATAGAGTCCTGTGTAACTGCTCTACTACTTTTAGCTGTATTTGGATCTATTATGTATAAATTACTCTTCTCGTCAACAGACCATTCATTTAATCTCGGCTCACATTTGCAAGGCTTATTTCTATTTTTATTACATACACCAAATCCACTTATATTTTTAGATGTACAATCACTTTTTATTATTAACGGTCTCCCATCTAAGGTATCAGCTCCATGACTTCTTGTTAAATTTAATACGCAGGTTTTACTTCCATATTTACATGATACTTCAGCTCCCCCCACCACATATTCACTGCTAATACAACCGTCCATCTCTTGACGTTTATGCATTTTTTTCATATTGTCTGACATAGGCATTACCCCTCTTATCTGTCACCATTATAAACTATAACTGTTTTCCAAAACTCCTATACATATCCCTTTACATCCGGAAAGAATACTTCCCCAAGTTCATTGGCAAAACGATATAGCGGATTTACCTCCACAATACTGTTTTCAATCATATCGGCATTCAGGAAGTCAAATGTGCTTTCAGTATACGGACTTGGATTCTCACTGTTTATAAATCTGAGATCTTCTAAGTTATATCCGCTTTTTTGTGCTTTCAATGCAATTTCCCATATGCAGTTCATACATTGCTCCTGTTAATTAATATATTATTTACTTTCAAGTCTATCTCCTCAGCCAAAAGCTTTTTCTACTGCAAATGCCTTCATCTTTACCATATTTTTTAGTCATAATATTCTATACTTACAGTATCATCGTATACTAAATCCAAATCAAAACCCTTTGGTAATATTATTTTTTTAGGTTTGGGCACTCATCAAAAAGATAGCCTTTTTGCATCTATTATTTTCAGTGATTTTTGGAAACTTTACCTCCTCCAATTTATCATCACCAATAAAAACTTCCCCTCCTATATATTCCAAACCTTCCGGTAACTCTACTTTTTGCAACCCTGTATAGCAAAACGAAAACTCATCTATCTTTTTAATACTGTTCGGAAACTTTATATGTTCCAACTTCTTACAATTAGCAAAAGCAAACATGTCAATATTATCTAATTTTTTTCATTTAGAACTACTGTTCTTAATTGTTTTACAACCTGAAAAAAACAAGCAAATGGTATTTCTGTTAAATTTTTAGGTAACCTAATCTCTACCAAATTTTTTTACATCCCATGAATGCACATCCATTAATTTTAACCACACTGTCAGGTATAACTATACTTTTTTTAGTTCTTTACAACCATCAAAAGTGTATTCCATAATCTCTGTTACACCTTCAGAATTTCAACTTCCTTTTTGGCATAATATCTGCCAAAATCCTCTTTTATATTCCAGTAGAACATTATCCTTGATTATAAACTTAGATTGAAAGTTCAAGCATATGTAGCTAAAAATAGCTATAAATATAACTAATATGATTTTTTTCTCTTTTATAATTCATCATTTATTACCTCACATTTATAATATCTGATGCTATCTCTTTTAATTCCTCTATCATTTAACAGTCTTTCATCTGATGTATAAAGTCCCATTACCATTTTGGCATACCCACTGTTTAACCTTGCAGTTCCAAAATCACCTCTGTACATATTTAATAGTATCTTATTATATTTAATAACATTTATGCCATAGCATTCTCCTATCACATAAATATTTTTTTACACGCTCATAATATCACCTTAATTATATCAAATCCTATGCTATTTTTTTCATTTGTTTTTTTATTCTATTTTTATAATATATATTTAAATAAAAAGTATTTCTCTGCTACAATAAGTCTCCACTATAATATTCTTACCAAAGATATTTCCGGTTGGTTATGCAGGTAATAAAATTCATTATTTCTCGGTAGACCATTTAATTATTTAACATGCTTGAAATCATATTCACCCTACATTGTTATATTTCACCAATTCTTCACTGGACTAAAGCTACTTATCAATGTATACTTTAGAATATAATATTTGCCGGTACTTCGGCAGATGTCCACTTGAAAGGAGAGAGTGTATGGAGATACCTTATAAGATTTATTTGGAAGAAAATGAGATGCCAAATATTGGTACAATGTAAGAGCTGATATGAAGAATAAGCCGGCTCCGCTTTTAAACCCGGGAACACATAAGCCTGTTACTGCCGACGAGTTGTCACATGTATTTTGTAACGAGCTTGTAAAACAGGAGCTTGACGATACTACAGCATTTTTTGAGATACCTGAGGAAATAAGATCATTTTACAGAATGTACAGACCTGCTCCGCTTGTCAGAGCGTACTGCCTTGAGAAAAAACTCGGCACACCGGCAAAGATTTATTACAAATTTGAAGGAAACAATACCAGCGGAAGCCATAAGTTAAACTCGGCTATAGCTCAAGCCTACTATGCTAAAGAGCAGGGACTTAAAGGAGTTACTACAGAAACAGGTGCAGGACAGTGGGGTACCGCGCTTTCTATGGCATGTGCATACTTTGACCTTGACTGTAAGGTATATATGGTTAAGGTATCTTATGAACAGAAGCCTTTTAGACGTGAGGTAATGAGAACCTACGGCGCTTCAGTAACACCTTCACCTTCTATGGAAACAGAAGTGGGAAGAAGAATCCTTGAAAAGCATCCGGGAACTACAGGAAGCCTCGGCTGCGCCATCTCAGAGGCGGTAGAAAAGGCCACTACAAGTGAAGGCTACAGATATGTACTTGGAAGTGTATTAAATCAGGTGCTTTTACACCAGTCAATTATTGGACTTGAGACTAAGACCGCGCTTGATAAGTACAATATCAAGCCTGATATCATTATAGGATGTGCAGGAGGCGGTTCAAATCTTGGCGGACTTATATCTCCTTTCATGGGTGAGAAGCTTAGAGGCGAAAGTGATGTAAGAATACTTGCTGTAGAGCCTGCATCATGTCCAAGCTTTACAAGAGGAACTTTTGCCTATGACTTCTGTGACACAGGTATGATGACACCTCTTGCAAAGATGTATACACTTGGCAGTGACTTCATTCCTTCTCCAAGCCACGCAGGCGGACTAAGATACCACGGAATGAGTTCTACACTCTCACAGCTTTATCACGACGGATATATGGAAGCAATTTCAGTAAACCAGACAGATGTATTCAAGGCTGCAGAGTACTTTGCAAGAACAGAGGGTATACTCCCTGCTCCTGAGAGCTCACATGCTATATATGCCGCTATTGAAGAAGCTAAGAAATGCACAGAAAGCGGTGAGGAAAAGACTATCGTATTCGGACTTACAGGTACAGGATACTTTGATATGGTAGCTTATGAGAAATTCCATGACGGAAAGATGGATGATACCGTTCCAAGTGATGAAGAACTCAAAAAATATGCAGCTATGCTGCCTAAAGTAGACTAAAAATAAGAGCTTTATTTCATAGTAGACGATTATGAAATAAAGCTCAATTTTATTTATTCTCTATCAAATAATATATCGCACCGACAAGGCCGGCATCATTACCAAGTTTTGCAGGAACTATCTCAAGACCTTCTGAAAATCTTGGCATTACCTTTTCATGTACCTTTTTACTTAAGGCTTCTATAAACTCTTTTCTTGTGCTTACTCCACCGCCTATAATAACCTGTTCAGGGTTAAAGATGTGGACAAGTGAAATGATTCCAAGTGATATATCATCCACCCATTTATCAACCGCCTGACTTAAAAGGCTATTTTCATTTAAGGCATCAAATATCTTTCTTCCGTTGATATTTTCTTCAAAGTCTCTTGGAAAAGCTGTCGGATTTTCCTTTTGCAGTTTTGAGACAATCCTTACAAGCGCTGTTGTAGATGCATATCTTTCAAGACAACCTACATTACCACATGAACAACTCTCTCCGCTTCCATGTATCACTATATGTCCTATCTCTCCTGCCAATCCTCTTTTTCCAAGCAAGATCTTATCATCAACTATAATGCCACCGCCAACTCCGGTGCCGATAGTTATAGCAACAATATTTTTATAGCCTCTTCCCGCTCCTATCCATTTTTCACCGAGTGCTGCACTGTTGGCATCATTTATGACTATAGTTTTGACAGAATATTTCTTTTCAAAGCTTTCCTTTATCTTTGAGCCTACCCAGTTCTTTATATGTCCCGCACTTCCGATGACTTCACCTTTTTCGGAATCTATCTGACCTGTAGCGGATACACCTATTCCTGATATTTCAGTGAAAGCAAGTCCGCTTGAAGCCACAAAATACTCCGTTTTTTCCAAAACAGTCTTAAGTATTGGTGTTTCATATCCGTCAAATGAAACCGAGAACTCATCCTTATGAAGTATGTTGCCGTTCTCATCAACAAGTCCGAACTTTGCTGCGGTTCCACCTATATCAATTCCCAAATACACTTTATTCATCATAGAAATTTCTTTTTAGCATCAACTATCATCTTTGCTGCCGCTTTTGCAATCTCTTTATCAGCATCTGTCAATGCAACCAAAGGTTTTCTTACGCTGCCGATATCAAGTCCCTCATTGATTCTAAGGACTTCCTTTATCATTGCATACATATTTCCATGTCCTGATGTAAGCTTTTCAATAATGTCGTTTACATCGTACTGAATATCTCTTGCTCTCTTGATATCACCGCTCTCTATGCTCTCATTCATTGCAAGGAAAAGCTCAGGGCATTGCACCGTATGTTCCGCCTATTCCGGCTCCTGCACCTATTACTCTGCCTGAAACGAACTGCTCGTCAGGACCGTTAAATACAATGTAGTCGTCTCCTCCGTCTCTTACAAATCCTTGAATATCATATGTAGGCATTGATGAGTTCTTTACACCGATAACATTCTTATTCTCTCTCATCTTTGCATAGAGGCCTCTGCTTAAAGCCACTCCTGCAAGCTGTGGGAATATTGTAGATAATAAAATCAGTATTCGGTGCCGCACTGCTGTAATCATTCCAATACTGTGCAATGGCGTACTCGGGAAGCTTAAAATAAATCGGCGGAATTGCGGCTATAGCATCTACTTTAAGACTTTCTGCATGAGCGGCAAGCTCCATACCGTCCTTTGTATTATTACATGCTATATGATTTATTACAGTAAGATCGCCTCTGACCTTCATTACATTCTCAAGAACAACTTTTCTGTCTTCTACACTTTGATATATGCACTCACCTGAAGAACCGTTTACATAAACACCTCTGACCTTTTTATCCACAAAAGTACTCTGTAAGAGCTCTTACTCTCTCCGGACTTATCTCTCCATTTTCATCATAGCAGGCATAAAATGCCGGTATAACACCCTTATATTTATCTAAATTTCTCATAGTTCCTCCTTATACCAGAGATAATATCAAAAGGGCCAAAATAAATTTGACCCCCTATCAAATATTTATAAGCTTAGAATATCACTCATTGAATAGTTTTTCAATAAATAAAATAATTTTGAAAGTACTTTCAAAACTTTCTATGCTTTATTTTTTATAAACCTCAATCCGAAGCCGAGTTCGTAATAATTTCCTACACTGTCTCTGTATGCATAAGCCTTTCCGTTTTCATCCTTCATGCTTTCAGGCATATATTTATCCTTATCATATCCCGGTACATCATTAGGACTTACGCATACTCCGTCTTTATTTACGGCAATAACTTCATCTCCCCTTGGTAATGTAAGCGGAAGCTTGGCAACCGGCGAAAACTCACCTGATATAACATCCAAAACAGCCTCATCATAAGTATCAAATCCTGCACATAGTGCATCCACATAAGGCTCAAACTCACCTAAAAGCCATGGCAATGAAATATTTATATTTCCTACCACCTTACCGCCTTTCCTATGGATTGTATCCGATATAACCTTTATTCTATTTGCATTTGCAACAGTTGTTTCCTCATGTGTTTCCTCCAAAGGCAGTCCGTCTTCACTTACATTGCAAACTGTTTTACCTTCACATATGCCAAGCTCCAAATATCCCTTTGTAGCACTGAAATACTCTCCGGAAGTCGGATTTACAAGCAATATTGCAATATCGGCATCCTCAAAATTCTTCTACTATATTAAGTCTGTCACAAAAGAGCTTTTCTAAGTTTTTCAGTTCTTTCCTTTGCCTGCTCTGCATTTTTGTTAAAGCATTCGATATAAACCTTCTCGACTTTCTTTAAAGGAAGAGTTCCGTCATTCTTTAATAAAACCACACTCTTTTCTATGAGCAAGCTCTGAGACTTCTCTATCCTTCTTATCATTTATAATATCTTTGGCCGCCTTAGGATCTCTGTACGGATTGTCAAATATTCCAAGTGCAAACATCTCTGTCAATGTCCTTGTTATCGCCTTATCAAGTGCCGCTTCACTCAGTGTAATATCCGCCTTTTTAAAGCCTTTCGGTATATCATGGCTCTCATAATAGTCATTACTTGCCCTTTCAACAGCTTCTTTTGTTTCTTTTAAATCAAACAAGCCGCTTATAAGATCCACCTCACCGTTGTTTATGGCAAAGGCAATTCTTTCAGCCGTATCAAGAGCCTCAACTCCCCAGCACATATTGTGAACAATACCTGTATCCGAATTTATATAACCTCTAAATCAAGCTGCTCTTTCAAAAGTTTTCTTTATAAAGTAATCGTTGTAAGCAAATCCCAGAGGTTTTCATCTCATATCATTACCATAGATCCTTTTTGGATTGCACTCTTATCGCTTGCAGGCTTTTGCATAGTATGGCATTATAGATGAAACATTCTTTGCTATGGCGCTCTCAAATGCCGGAAGATGATAATCTCTTAAGCTGTTTTTCTGTAGCGTATACATTCCATTGCCCTGCCTTTATAATGCGGATCAAAACCGTTCTCTCTGGCACCTCCGCCCGGGAAAAATGCTTTACGGTCATAGCCACTCCGTCTGCAGCTCACTCCTTTATCACTTCCCTGTACTAAAGGTACAAGCTTTTTCAAATATATCTTTGATAAGCTTCGGATCCTCTCCGAATGTGCCATAGGATCTTTGCCATCTCGGATCTGTAAGTACATCGGCCATATACATATAGCCTTTTTTTGATACCTGTAGCATCCCATTCTTTTCTTACGGTATTTCCGAATTCTTCGATAACTCCAAGTCCCTTCTCCTCTTGCAATAGCTGCAATACCGAGAGTTCCCGGCCAGGTTGCAAATACACCTGTAGCATCATTCATTCCGAATATGGTTTCACCGTTTTTCATTTCTTGAGTTTGAGATTATTTCAACCGGAACAAAATGCTCACATTCCTCAGCCTTAGCATTTAACTGATTTACCCAGTCAACAAGGTCCTTTGGACTTGGATTTTTTCTGAATATAAGATGTCTGGCAAACCATTCCTTAATGGCAACAGATGTACTTGGCAGATTTTGTATACCGAAGATTGTCTTTGCATTTACAAGCTCACCTTCATCCAATACTCCCGATTCATCCAGCTTAGTTTTATCCTCCTGATCAAGTCCCATTCTCCAGTCACTTGCAAAAAGCAGACCTATCTTCTCATCAGTGCTTAAAACCTTCACATAACTTTGCGCTCTTTGAAGAGGCGAATTTCTCCAGTCATCAAAGTCTTTAAACTCTCCGGAACCGTCTATATCTTTAAAATACAGCCCGTCAACTTCAAATACCTTTCTGTCACAGCTGCCTATGGTTACACCGTTTTTATTCTTATAAAACTTTACTCTATCCGATGCCTTTACTGCCATCTATTCTCCCACTCACTCTCTTTAAAACCTACCAAGGCGAAATCATCTCCCAAGACAATAGGTCTTTTTATAAGCATTCCGTTTTCTGAAAGGAGCTTGAGCTTTTCATCATCACTCATAGTGTCCATTTTTTCTTTGATATTCAGCTCTCTATATAGCATACCGCTTGTATTAAAAAGCTTCTTTATAGGAAGACCTGAATACTCCAAAACCTTTTTTAACTCTTCTACACTTGGAGTCTCCTCCACAATATTCTTCTCCGTAAACTCCACATTTTTATCCCTTAACCACTTTCTTGCCTTCACACAAGTTGAACATTTCGGATAATGAAATACTAACATAAAAACTCTCCTTTATTATTTTTGCAGAAAGCAGCTCTATTACAGCTCCTCTTACAAATTCATTTTCACAGACACTGTAAATTTCACCCATTACTTCACCTGCATTTTTGGAATTATACTTTCGTATTACCTCCATTACCTTTGTCTTTAAATCATATTCTATCTGCGCTTTATTTAGAATGTCAAATACTTTGTTTTTGTATGCTCTTATGCAAAGCTGTACCCAAAAGTCTTTCACTTTCAACCTCCAGTGTGGATGTTGTGGAAAATTTCAGGCAATCTTTATAATCAAAACATTTTTTATTTTTCATCATATTCCGTACATAAAGGTGTTACAGAGCCTTTATCCGATAAAATATTAAGCTCGCTTTCACTTCCTACACCGTAGAAATGCAAATTGTATTTTCTTTTTTCTCTTGTAGCATTTTTGTTTCCGGAAACCGGATGAATCTTAAATATCTGCTTATCGTTTTTTCATCAATCAGCTCGTACTTTGTATAAGCCCAGTCGGACTCTACATAAGTCTTATACTCCTTTTCATCCTCTGCAAGAATAAACTCTCCCGACTTACCTGTAAAAATATTCAAATCAAGCTCTGAAAGGACCTTTTAATATCATTTGTACTTATATTTGCATCAAGAGGCAAGATACTTCCGGCTCTTGCAAATACGGCGATATCTTCAAGATCCCTATATATTTCAAGCTCACGATTTCCGCTGTATCTTACTCCGGTAAAGATATCAAACCATTCACCCTCAGGAAGCCATATCTTTGTCTTAGCCAAACCGCTTTCTCTGTCAAGTTTTTTTGTCACAGGGACAGACTATCAAATCATTTCCAGTAATACTCATTTTTTTGTAATTATATACCTTGTCATTTTCAGGTTCATAGTAATACAGCGGCAGTATTAAAGGAAGCTTATCCACATTTGCTCTTTTTGTTCATAGTATAAAGATATGGTATAAGTCTGTGACGAAGTCTTAAATATTTCTTTGTTATTCTTTCCGCAATCTGATTGTACTTCCAAGGTTCTTTTCCCGAAAACTCATTGCAGGTACTGTGCAATCTCATTATAGGTGAGAATACCCCAAACTGTACCCATCTGACAAACATCTCATCGTCTCTTATCCCGTTCATATGTCCGCCGATATCATGGCTCCACCATGCATATCCGATATTTGATGCTGTAGCTGTAAAATACGGCTGAAAATCAAGACTGTCCCATGTAATAATGGTATCTCCGGAAAATCCTATAGGATATTTGTGGCTTCCCACTCCTGCATATCTTGAAAGTATTAGACCTCTTCCCTCATCTCTTCTTTCAGAATCTTTATAGTGGAAATAGTTTAAAAGCCATAGCGGATCAAGCCCCTTATGCCCTGAGTTTTCTCCCTGTTGCCAGTCTATCCACCAGTAATCGACTCCCTGCTTTTCAAGCGGATGATGAACATGTTTAAAATATCCTTCTCTGAATTTATAATCGGCAATATCAAAAAGTACAGGTTCTTCCTTTTTAATATCTACACCCATAAATTCTCCCATATCCTTATAGCAATCTTCATATGCCCTTATACCGTCTGCCGGATGTACATTCAGTAAGACCTTATATCCTCTTGTATGCAGTTCACTTAGAAAATCTTTTGGACTTGGGAAAAGTTCCTTATTCCATGTATAACCTGTCCATCCTGTACCGAATCTTCCTTCCACATCAGTAATGTGCCAGTCCATATCGATAACCGCCACACAAAACGGAATATCCTCACTGTCAAATCTGTCCATCAACTCCAGATATGACTTTTGAGTGTATTTATAATATCTGCTCCACCAGTTACCAAGTGTAAATCTCGGCAGTAGAGGTAATTCTCCGCTAAGAGTATAGAAATCCTTCAATGCCGTCAAGAAATCAAGTCCATATCCGAAGAAATATAAATCTATTGCTTCAGGATCTTTTCTTAATTCAAACCCATCCTTTGTTATAAGCATTGAATTGCTGTCATCCACCACAGACCACATCTGCCTTGAAACAATTCCCTCTCCAAGCTCTGTTGCTCCGTCTATGGCATCAAGAGTTCTGGTTGTTCCTTTTAAACTCTCATTCTTATCTCCATAATGCCATACACTTGAAGTTGTTCCGTAATTTCCGCTTACATTTAATCCTCAAGCCTTCACCTGTGAATTCTTTTTTATCATATATTACTCTTAGATAATCTGTAACTATAACCAGTTTGTCTTCACTGTCTAAAAACATCAAATTTTGCTTTCGGGAACTTTCTGTTTGTAACAGCCGCCGTCTCTTCATCAACAAATATATATTTTTACTGTATTCAAACCTTATAAGTCTGTCGGTAAGAATACTTATTCTATAATTATTCCTTTAATTATTGAAGCCTCTGCCGCCTTTGTATTTACCATTTTTCTCTCTTTCTATATACAATACTTTTGCAAATCTTCAAAGCTTTCCAAACTATAACTCACATCACTGAGTTTTTTTGCATCCCCTATTCCTGCAACCTGCATTCCGGCTCTTATTGCCCCCTCTACTCCCCGAAGCTGCATCTTCAACAACCAGACATTCATTTGGTAAAAGTTTCAGTCCAATCCCCGCTTTTTCAAACACTTCCTTATCAGGCTTTGAATATTTTATATCATTTCCGTCTATTATAATATCAAAAAAATCAATAAGATTTAACTTTGAAAGTATAAGCTTTGCATTTTTACTTGATGAAGCTATTGCCGTCTTATATCCCCTTTGTTTTTAAAAATATCTAAAGTGTCTTTAACTTTTTTTATCAAGGTCTTTCTCACTCATCTCATTTTAAAAAGTTCTTTATACAGCTCATTTTTTTATCTGCAAACTCTTCTTTTTTCCTTATCGCTGTACTTTTTTTATCAGACCTTTCAAGTATTATTTCCAGACTCTCCATACGGCTTACCCCTCTGAGTCTGTTATTTATTTCTTCATCAAAATATATGCCCAAACCGTCTGCCATGTTTTTCCAAGCCATATAGTGATACCTGTCTGTATGGCATATTACTCCGTCAAGGTCAAATATTATACCTTTATATCTTTTTATTTTCCATTACTTTTTATTTCCACAGAATACCTATTTTACCGGCTGCTTTCTCCTTTTATACAATTATCAGAATAATATTTTACAAATTCGTCTACAGTGTATGTATGGACATTTGATACACATATATCCTCATTATTTCTAAATCCCACAGAATAATTTCATCTTTTGCCAGCTTAAATAACGGCTTTTACAAATCCTTCTATATATTCCTTACTAAGAGACTGGGACTTGTTTTTGATCTTCTTTTCTGTATTTACCTTTTTCCCTGCTCAACGTACTTCTTATTCTTTTTCATAATTATATACAACTATATATTCTAAATTCTCACGACAGAATTCAAGGTCTACATCTACAATATTAGAAAAAAACAAGAAGTGAATCTTTAAGTTTTGTCTTAACATCTCTAACCTTACCATTCTTAAATTCTACAAATATAAGTTTGTTTTTAATTTCACTATAAAACAATGCATCTGCTGATTTAAAAACCTCATTAGATTTATGAAACTTTCTGCAGAAATCAGTTTTTACATCATCAAAATCAATTACAATATCTTTTGAAATATCTCTATCTATATCGACCATATTGACAAGATTTTTTTCATCCGAATCATCCAAAGACACTTCGAATAAAGATTTTTTGTTTTTTTATAAATATTTCTCTCTCAATTCTGTCGCTAATCTCTGTCATTATATCCCTCATTCTCAATTCTTTGTAACGGGCCGGACAATATCTTATAAATTTCAGAGATATTAAAAAGTAACATCCTTCATTCTTGCATTATCACCCTCATTATATGAAAGGTAATACTTAACTACATCTTCTGTGTCGTACTTTCCGGAAAACACCTCAATCGCACGTAAAAAATATGGACTATGAGTATTTATCAAAATATGTAGTCCCATCTCTCTTTGTAGTAGTACTATAACCTCAGCCAGCGTAACCTGCCAATCAGGATGAAGATGAACTTCAGGCTCATCAAGTATTAAAGTTCCATTTTGCACTATAGTTCCATTATCTATTAAGCTCTTAATTAAATAAAATGTTTTTCATCCCTGACGATAAACTATCTAAAGATAACCCTTTAGTTCTTGTACCTCTTGACATATTATCATCATTATCCGTTTCAAATAATGACATATCGGAACCCTAATGTATCATTAATTTTTTTGTAAATCACTTTTAACTTATCTTTTATATTGGCTTTTATCTACTAAGGTTAAGTTTTTTTATTATTTATATATTGTAACAACAAGGTTTCCCTATGGTTTCTTGTTATTAGATACCCATTATGATAGTATTCTTGTTTTTATTCCGCGAGTATTATAAGAATCAATTATGAAAGGATCATCAATATATACAACTTCATGAACCAACTCCTTTTCATTCTCCAGTTCTACTACTTCATCCCGATTATCAAATATAACCTTAATTTTAAGGTCCTTTACTTTCAATTCAAATTCGCTCTCTTTACTGTTTCTAATATTAGCTATATTACCATTAAACTCTTCTTTAAAATTTTCTAAAAACACTCTCTTAGTAATGAAGTATCATATGTAGAATTAATCATTATTATTTTTTTGATTAAATACGCCATTCCGGGAGACTCGACCATACCACTGGAAGAAGTCAAAATTTCCTTAATACTGTTTTTCATCCGTATATCCTACCAAAGATGCTGCCAGCATTCTTACATTATGCATCATAATACTCATATCCCCGGAATATTCTAACTGCCTTTTAATAGCATCTTCTTTTTTCCAATCTTATTTTTATGCGATATATTACTGAATGAATGAAATATTGCAAATAAACTACGACTAACCGTACTCTTTCCGGTGCCGTTCAGTCCTGCTATTATTGTAATACCTTTAAGTTCTATATCTGCCGAATCTATTTTTTTCCGACATTTCTAATTTTTTTAATTCCACTATACTCTCCTGATATAATTATACTTCTATAAATAACAAAATCCCCTATCTATAAATATATCACAAAAGGGATTTTTACATAACTTATTTATTCTCTACTCAACATTTCCCCTCAATCCTTTGCTACCGGATACTCATTGCAAAGCAGTCTGTACGGCTCTTCGTCCTCTTCTATCTCAGGGAATCTGCCTATATCTTCATAGAATCTGTTATCTATATTGTCATCATTACATTGGGAAACTTCACCTATAAGCACACTTCCGCTTCCCGGCTCCACATGGAACTCATGGTATTGATGCGGCCATATGGTGATACTCTCTCCCGGCAAAAGTTTTACAAGGCTTCCCGCCTTTACATAGTATGATCTTCCGTCTGAGTTTATAAGTACATCCGAGTCGGCAAGTCCGCCCTTACCGTCATCATTATATACTTTTATAAGAAGTGTACCGCCACCTCTGTTTATAATATCCTCCGATTTAAACCAGTGGAAATGCATAGGTGCCATCATGTCGTCTCTTAAGAATAAAAGCTTTCTCCGCATAGACTTTTTATACTTCTCGTTGTTTCTGTTTCCGTTTCTGAGTGTAATAAGTCCGAAACCTATCTTATCAAAATCTCCGAGTCCGAAGTCTGTGATATCCCATCCGAGCATATTATCTCTTATTTCATCATATTCATGCCCCTTGTTTTCCCAATCCTTTGGAGTCCAGTTGCAAAACGGCGGCAGATTAAAGCCGTTATCTCTTTATAAGTTCCTCCATCTCTCTTATGATGCTGTTAATTTGTGATCTTTTCATTCCTTTCCCCTTTCTTGTAACAAATATTTGCTCATTTGTCTTTGCAATATTCTAAGTGCATTTTCTATATCATCTCCCTGATTTAAATTTGAAATCTTGGAGTCCGCCAATGCTATAGCGTCCTCATACCCGCTAAATCTCGGCTTAGCACTACCGTTTTCCAATATTTGACAAATAAGCTTAGAATCGATAATATCTTCATTTTCTTTAAATATATTCTCAGATTCTCTACTTTCCATAACTTCCTTAAGCACAGATGCTACCGGCATATCATTATACAATTTCTGCTGTATCTGTATATCGTAGCTTAACGTTTTCAAAAACTCCCATGCCAACTTTTTCTTTTTCGATTTTGCACTTATTGCAACATTCAAGCTGTCAACCATACTGACATTATTACCTGTCTTTCCTGCCGGCATCGGTATACAGTCCCATGCAAAACCTGTATACTTTTTTATTTTATACGGATAAGATTTATACGTTCTGTATTCTGCAAGTGACATCTGACTGAAATGCTACCTTTTCCGCTGTCAAACTCCTCCTTTGTTACATTTTGATTACCGTTCAAATCATCCAAGCTTTTTACAAATCTGATTGCATCCGCTAAGCTTTCCTGATTAAAATATGAATTCTTTCCGTCTTCTGTAAACAATGTAACACCGTTTGATAATGCGGCATTTATCCAATCATATCTGTATATTCCAAAATAATCCGGATTTCCATCCAAGTCTCTGTCCAGAGTTACCATCCTGCATACTTTATAAAAATCCTCAAAAGTGTAGTCATTCTCAGGTATATTCAAATGCAAATTTTCCAGCAATGTTCTGTTCACAAACATCAATGTCGGCATCGCTTCATACGGCAGGGCATACCTATGTCTCTCAAAGACTCCCGAATTTGCAATCTCACTATAGTACTTATTTATATCAAAATTTTTATCCTCTTCCACATATCCGTCAAGTTTTTCTATTAGCCCCAGATTTATATAATTTTCAAAATCGTCATCAAGTACCATAAACACATCAGGCATCTCATCCTTTAGAACTCTTTTTGCCATCCACTCACTGTAATCTTCTTTCGGAATACCGCTCTCATACTTTATCTTTATACCCTTATGCTCTTTTTCAAACTTTTCTATTGCACTGTCAATGACGGAATAACTTTCCTTTACCGCAACTCCCCAGTTACTGCCGTTAAACATGGCAAACTCTATCACTGTTTCTTTCAGGTCTGAATTTATAAAAAACTGTACCTAAAAAAATAATCAAAAAGGCTATACCTGTATATATAAATATACCAATTTTTTGCTTTCACAGCTCACCTCTGCTGATTGACCCAAATAGCTAACTGAGTTCTGTCTCTAAGTTCTAATTTATCCAATATATTCGATAAATAATTTCTTACAGTTCCCTCCGAGAAACTCAAGTCCCTTGGCAATTTCCTTATTACTTTTACCTTTTGAGACCTCCTTTATTATAGTCCATTCATTTTTTGTAATCATTTTTATATTTTCTACAGGCACGTGTATAGTTTCATTATTTACAGCCAATTTTGAGAAAAACTTTAAAACCTTTGAAGCAATATCAGGGTTTATCATTGCTTGTCCCTGATATACCGTATTTATCGCCTCAACCAGACTGTCCATACTTATTCCTTTAAGCAGATAACCGCTTGCACCGTACTTCAGTGCATTGAATACATATTCATCATCATCAAACGTAGTAAGTATGATTATCTTTATATCAGGGTAACCTTCCTTTATAATCTTTGTACAGGATACGCCGTCAAGTCTCGGCATTCTGATATCAAGAAGTATTATATCCGGTCTTTTTTCTCTAACACTTCTTATTACCTCAAGCCCGTCAGACACCGCATCAGTCACTTCTATATCAGGTTTACTGTCAAGGATTATCTTTAAGCTTTCTCTTATCAGTTCCTGATCATCTGCAATTAAAACTTTAACCATATTCCTCTCCCCATCTTATCGGTATCATCGCCTCCACAATAAAGCCGTTCTCACTTCTAAAATTCACCTGTCCTTTTAACATATTTACTCTTTCTCTTATATGTCTAAGACCAAACCCTGACTCAATCTTTTCACAACCTATTCCGTCATCATGAATCATAAGTCCGATACTCCCGAAGTTTTTCTTTACAACGACTTCTATGTTTTTAGCATTTCCATGCCTTATAGAATTTGTCAAACTCTCCTGTACAATTCTATATATAGCCATCTCCTCATCTTCATCAAACTTTAAATTTATATCCTCACAATTAAATATTATATTTACGCCTGCCACCCTCTTTGTATTCTCAACAAGTTCTTTTATCGCACTTTCCAGATTCAGCCTGTCAGGTGCATCCGGTCTCAGTGAACTGACGCTCATCCTGATATCTTTTATACCGTTTCTGCTTACTTTAGATAACAAATCCAACTGATTTCTAAGCGGAGTCTTCTCATCTCCTGCAAGTGCTATACAGGCATCTATTCCGGCTGCAAGTCCTGTAAGTGTATGTCCCAAAGTATCATGTATCTCTCTGGCTATACGATTTCTCTCTCTAATCTCTGCAAGTCTTGCATTGTCCATTAAAGATCTTTCCAACTCTATATTGGCTTTTTGTAAATCAAAGTTTGCTATTTCAAGTTGTTTATTAAGCTCAATATTTTTCTCTATGATTTCTTCTTTGTTCACTATTATACTGATACAACAAAGTATAAAACTTACTACTGTCATCAAATTAAGTGCATTGTATAAAAAAATATAACTGTCTGCAAACTTGTACTGCAAACCCTTATATATGCTGAAATATCATATATATTTATAAACAGCTTGACTAAATCATGTGTTGTAAACAAATAACTTACGGTTGCAGCTACTATAACTATTGATATATATTTATTTTTCTTCAAATAAATCAGGGCATTTGGCAAATGTCCAAAGCAATATTCCGTTGTAATTAAAATTCAACAATATAATACATATCAACTCTAAAATAAACTCAATCATAAATGTTACAAATATTATGTATGTATCATTTAATCTGTTGCTGCTCCTTACACTAAAAAGTCACTATAAAACATATAGACGAAATAACTGTAAATATAAAGTATATGCATTGTATTGCCGGGTATACTCACAGATCTTGATATAAACAGCTTTGCTTCATGCATATCTATTATTCTTACCGTGATTATCCATACAAATCCTGAAATCAAAATCATCGTTGTAACGGATATAATAAGCATAAGCTCAAGTATTTTGTTTATTTTTAAGTTTCCTATACTTTTCATATTATTGCCACTTTGATATATCAAATTTAGTTATATTTCCTGCATTTATAAGGTCAACACCTATATAAATATCACTCTCTATATTTTTTTTATTCAAGTAATCATATGCCGTTCTTGCCGCCTCTTTACCCATAGATATAGGATGCTGTGCTACAGTAGCGGTAAATAACCCCTGCTTTATAAGCTTTTTAGCATCCGGTGAACCGTCCACTCCGTAAATCAAAAGATTTGTACCTCTTTTTTCTTTTAATGCCGCCAATGCACCTATTGCTGTAGGATCATTCATTCCGAAAATGACATCTATTTCCTTACTGTTTGACCTCAAATACTCATTCATAGCCTCATTTACAGTTTCTATTTCACTAACGCCGTCTATTTCGTCTACAATCTCATACTCCGGTCTGTTTTTTATAGTATCTATAAATCCCTGTCTCCTTTGAACCATAGATGAAGCAATAAGGTTTGCTACAATAAGAATTTTTGCTCCCTCCGGCTTTTTTTTCAACAAATCATTCGCCAACAATACACCTGCTTGGTAATTATCAGACTGAATAGTACTTATTACCCCTGACTCTGTCATCCACATCCGTATCCAACAAAATAACCGGAACCCCCCTTTTCTTGCATTCATATAATGCACTTTCTATTCCACTCCTGTCCACTGCATTTACAAATAAAATATCAATACCTTCATTAAGCATATCTATAATTTGTGCATTTTGTCTGCTCTGGCTCTGTGCCGGATCTCTTGTTATAAGTATATCACCATTTGCTTCAATAGTATCCCTTAAATTTTCGTTAAGTACGTTAAAATACGGATTATTCATTGTCATATATGTTGATCCGAATATAATTTTTCTTATTCCTACTTCTAAACTTCACAAAAAAATATCAACAAACACAATAAAAACATATGCTAAGAGCATTAAAAATACTCTTAGCTTAGTTTTATCAGTCCTTTTCATTATTTACTCTTTTTCAAATTTCTAATATAGTCAATGAACACTGCAAGCAATATAACAACTCCCTTTACAACTGTCTGCCAGAAAGAATTTACATTCATAAGATTAAGTCCGTTGCTGAGTATTCCTATAATCAATGCACCTACCAATGTTCCGCCAAGTTTTCCATATCCGCCCGACATGGAAGTACCGCCCACTACAACTGCCGCTATCGCATCCATTTCGGCACCGTCACCTGCTGTAGGTTGCCCTGAATACATACGTGAAGCCAAAATTACTCCGGCAAGTCCGGCCATAAGTCCTGAATATGTATAAACTAAAAACTTTACCTTTGATACACTTATTCCTGAAAATCTTGCTGCCAATGTATTTCCGCCAACCGCATATATATATCTTCCTATCTTTGTTCTGTTCATAATAAGTACGGATAAAATAAATACCACTATCATTATTAAAACAGGTACCGGTATAATTCCAATATATCCCGCACCGATCCACTGCCACTGTTTTGAAACAACTCGTACAGGGGATCCTCCTGTATATACTCCTGCAAGACCTCTCGCAATATTCATAGTAGCCAATGTCACTATAAACGGAGGTATAGTGGTTCTTGAAATAACAAAACCGTTGAATGCGCCTATTATAAGTCCTATAAGTATTCCTATAATCATCGCCGAGTGTATACTCATTCCATATCTTGATACGCAACCTGCCGCAAATACTCCTGAAAGCGCTATTACGGAACCTACAGACAGGTCAATACCTCCAAGTATTATTACCATTGTCATTCCACAGGCAAGAAGCATATTTGTAGATATCTGCCTTAATACATTAAAAACATTTTTTGTTGTAGGAAATGAACTGCTTGTTGCAGGAAACACTGTAAGGAATACTGCAAGCACCAGCAATGCAATTATTATTCCCATATTCTCTTTAAAAAAATTTAACGCCTTTTTCATACAACCTCCTATATAGCAGCCAGTGCCATAATACTTTCTTGTGATATTTCTTCATGTTCTATACAACCTCTTATCATACCTGCCGCCATAACATATACTCTGTCACTCATGTTTATTATCTCAGGCAACTCTGACGATATCATTATGATTGATACACCGCTTTTCACAAGCTCATTCATTATCTTATATATCTCCGACTTTGCTCCGACATCTATTCCTCTTGTGGGCTCATCCAATATAAGAATCTTCGGATTTGTGGCCAGCCACCTTCCAATCATTACCTTTTGCTGATTACCTCCGGACAGATTACCTATTATCTGCTCTTGTGACGGCGTCTTAGTATTCATCATATCTATGTACTTCTTAGTTATTTCCGTTTCCTTTTTAACATTTACATTCAAGATTTTTTATAAACTCATCCAGTACTTCAATAGTAGTATTATATTTTATATCCTGTATCAGATAAAGTCCCTGTTCTTTTCTGCTCTCAGGCACTAAAGCAAGTCCGTTTTTTATGGCATCTCTCGGATCTTTTATATTAACTTTCTTTCCGTCAATATAAATTGTACCTGTAACATCCTTGGAAAGTCCGAATATAGCTTCCATTGTCTCACTTCTGCCTGCACCTACAAGCCCGGCAAAACCGATTATCTCACCCTTCTTTAGCTCAAAGCTGACGTCTTTTACCTTATTGCCGTCACTTAAATTTTCCACTTTCAATATAATCTCTTTAGACGGCATAAAGTCTCTAACATAGTAATTGGTCAAAGTTCTTCCAACCATCATAGCTATAAGTTCTTCTTTATTGGTATCCTTTACAACCTTTGTACCTACATATTCACCGTCTCTCATTACGGTTACTCTGTCACATATCTCCTCAAGTTCACTCATCTTGTGTGATATATAGATAATACCGACCCCTTTTTTAGTCAAATCTCTCATAATGTTAAACAGATTTTCCACTTCTCTGTCACTTATCGAGGAAGTCGGCTCATCCATAACCAAAATCTTGGCATTTACAGACACCGCTTTTGTTATCTCAACCATTTGCTGCTTTGCTATAGGTAGATCCTTTATAAGTTCTCTTGAATCTATATCCATACCCAAATCATCCAGTATTTTCTGAGCATCCTTTTCCATCTTTGAAATATTTACAGTGAACCCTCTACCGCTTTCTCTGCCCAAATATATATTCTCTGCAACACTCATATATGGTACCAATACAAGTTCCTGATGTATTATTGCTATATTATTATTTGAAGCATCATGTACTGAATCTATAGATACTTTCTTCCCTTCTATCTCTATTTCTCCCTCATCAAGGCTGTATATTCCTCCAAGAACTTTTATGAGCGTTGATTTTCCTGCACCGTTTTCTCCAAGAAGTGCATGTACCTCTCCCGCCTTCAGTTCAAAATTCACCTTATCTAATGCCTTAACTCCCGGGAAACTTTTTGATATGCTTTTCATTCTCAATAAAATATTATCTGCCACTGTTTCACCTGCTTTATTTTCAAAATAAGGCACCCAAAAGGATGCCCAAAATTATAATTGATATTTTTTTCAGCTCATACTTTGATGAGAATATCATTGCCAACCGTCTGTTCCATACTGTGCTACATTATCTGATGTAATAAGGAATGTATCTACAGGGTATCTCTCATCAACCTTCTGCCCTCTACATAGTCATACATTATCTGAACAGCCTTCTCTGCTATAGAAACCGGAGATTGTGCACCGGTCCCCTCTATCAAGGAATTACCTGATGCAAGCTCTGATTTGATATCCGGTGAACCGTCAACACCGTAAATCATACATTTTTTGATTCCTGCCGCATTTGCCGCCGCCAAAGCACCTAAAGCTGTAGGGTCATTTCCGCCGAATATAGCAACTACATCAGGATTTGACTGTAATAAGTCCTCTGCAATACCCATTGCAACTTGTAGATTTCCCTTAGCATCCTGCTGTGCTACGACCTCAAAGCCGTGGTCCTTGATAGCATCCATAAATCCGTTTGTTCTGTCTACAACAGATTGCATAGTCGGAGAATCGAGAACTATGATTTTACCACCGTTAGGAGCTTTCTTTACCAAATCTTCTCCTACCACTTTTCCTGCATTATAGTTATCTGAACCTGTATATGAAACTAAATATGACATATCGCCAACTTCAGTATCAAATCCAACCATCGGTACTCCTGCTTCCTTAGCCATATCAAGTGCCGGAATAATACCCTGTGCATCAACCGGATTCATAAACAGACCGTCAAGCTTTTGTGAAAGCATATCTTCAACCTGTGAAATCTGCTTTGTAACATCATTTCCCGGATCCGTTACAATAAGTTCATCACCCTTTGCCTCTACCAACTCCTTTATTTTGTCCTGAATTGTAACAAAGAACGGATTAGTTCCATCCATACATGTATAGCCGAATTTGTAGTGCTTTCCACTGCTCTCACTGCTGCTTTGAGCCTCGCTCTTTTCTGCTGTAACAGCCTCTTTGCTGTCTCCCTCAGAAGCCGCCTTCTTTTCTCCACCACATGCAACCAAACTTGCTACCATTGTCAGCGCCAATGCACCTGCCATTAACTTTCTTCTCATAAATCCTCCTTTTCATACCCTTTTGGGCTTATAGCTATAATAGCATAATGATACTTAATAAAAACTGTTTTTATGTAATATATTTGTATTGACATTTGTCATATCTTTATATATTTATAATATTTTAAGTTTATATGTCAAAGTATATAATCTATTTTTTTGTATATTTTTTTGAACACTCTTATTGTCTCCTTATATGTCTTTACCATATTTCGCCTTATCTCAACCAGTATATCATGCGAATATATATTTCCGTTTTTATCTTTAATCATATCTTTTATAGCATCACCGGCATACTTTGGCCGCATATGTATAGTAGTTTATTTTTCTCACTCCGCAATCTATACATTTTTTAAAATCCGAATCACTTATTCCCGAGCCGCCATGCATTACTACCGGAATACCGCAAAGTTTCCTTATTCCGCTGATTATATCAAAGTCCAGATTCGGCCTGCTCTTATATATTCCATGTACTGTTCCGAATGATGCTGCAAGTGCATCTATTCCTGTCTCATTTACAAATACTCTTGCAACTTCGGGGTCTGTATATGCTCCTAAAATGTTCTCGTTCTCACCTTCTGTTCCCATAGAGCCAAGTTCCGCCTCTATACTTGCTCCATACTCATCTGCCAATATCTTCGCATATTTTGTATTTGCTATATTCTGTTTTAACGACAGTTCAGATCCGTCATACATTATACTTGTAAATCCTAAATCCAACGCTCTCTTTATTTCATCAAAGTTGTTGCCATGGTCTAAATGTACGCATACAGGTACTTTACTCTTATCTGCAAATGCCACCATCACTCTTCCTATATCTTCAAGTGAAATATATTTACTATGTGCCGCATTGGCAAATTGTAATATTACAGGTGTATCCTCATCCTCCGCCGCTTCTATCACCGCCAATACACCTTCAAGTGATGTAACATTAAATGCAGCTATCGCCATATCTTTACTTTCAGCCATTTTTAAAATATTCTTCAACGTTATTAACATAATCTCCCCCTACTCACAGATAAAATCTTGAGTTTCCCAGTTATTTTTTATTTTTTCTTCCAGTTTATCTATACTTAGCAATCCGCTAAATGTATCATATTCCGTAATACACATTGCACCGGTAGCCGCCGCTATTTCCATTGCTTTCTTAGGACTGTAATTGTTGGTTATTCCATAAAGAAATGCAGCTATCGCCGTATCTCCCGCTCCTATTGCCGACTTTATTATGTCAGGTTTAAAACTTTTTTGGAAATGTTCAAAACCATTCCAAGAACTGTCCAGATTTAACTTTTGTGATATATCACTTGCCGTACACAGATACATACCTGCTACACCACATTTTATAAGTAATATTGATGCACCTAAAGACATAACTTTCTTAGCAAGCGGTACTATATCCTTTTCCAAGCTGAGGCATGCACATATATCATTATCCGAAGCCCTTTCTAAAAGTCTTTCATATCCGTCTCTGTCAACCATACATAATAACTCTTCAAAACTTGGTTCAAATACATCCACATATGGCAATACTTGTCTTAATATTTCTTTCCAGTCCTGCTTCCCTGCATCACTGTTAGGGTCTATTGCCGCCACATCAAGGCTCGTAATCAATCCTAATTCCTTTATATTCTTATACATTTGTATAAGAGCTTTGGCATTATCTTTATAGAACCCTTCCATCAACGTCGGATAACCGAAATGAAACAAATATCCGCCTTCTATTTTTGACATATCCAAATCCGAGAAACTGAAAGTGTCATTGGTTCCTGTAAAATGTAAAAAACTTCTGTCAAATCCCGGCGGTGCTATCACTATTGTATATGAGGTATCCTCACTGTCCGATATTATAAAACTTGTCTTTGCACCCTCTTTTTTTACATTTTTTTCCATTATCTGTCTGCCGAACTCATCATTACCGATTTTTGGCAATAAGCTCAACATCCGCACCGAACTTATGCAATGCCATACCTGTATTATTCACGCTTCCGCCGTTTGCAACTGTAGCCTTACCGATATTGATAAGTTTTCCCGGCTTTATAAGTTTACCGAAATCTTTACCGTTTGTATTATATATTATCGGTGTAATATCATAGGATATATGTCCTGCAACTATTATTTTTTTCTTCATATTTCCCCCTTTCAAAAACAATTTACCTAAAAACAGCAAAAATAATAGTTACATTAGTCATTAAATAACCAATGTAACTATTATTCCTACCACAGTT
>BNJU01004110.1_pt1 | contig 86433 bp, 87 predicted proteins | sample 8539281 | NCBI WGS metagenome assembly BNJU01 (sample SAMD00202456, study PRJDB9452) | human saliva metagenome | isolation source: human saliva | place: Japan
TGTGACGAAGCTGGCAAGCCAGTGAACCAAACGCCGGAGGTCAAGGCGCAAGCTGCAGCGGAGGTTACGGCGCAGGCCTCGGCCGCTGCGACGGTCAAGCCACAGGTCACAGCACGCAAGGACGTTGTGACGGCCACCGCGAAGGCCGCGACGCACAAGGACGCAGATTCCAAGAAAGCGCAGGTTGTTGACCCGGAGTTTGCACGCGCAGAAAACGAGGACGATGATGGCTACGACCCGTATTCCGATCGTCGCCCCGTGAGCGATCCGCTCTTTGAGCGCGATCCCTGGAGCTAGACGATAGGGTTTCTCGCCAGGCGCGCTCTTACTGCGCGCTAAGCTCTACGAACAAAGCCGCTGGTACACGAAGTACCAGCGGCTTTTTGCGTGCGGAGCCAATTGACTTGCGATTGCGAGCCTGAAAAATGCATGAAGTCTGAGAAAAACAACTCAGACATGACGAGAAAAAAACCGGACTGATTTTTCCAAAGAGTGTCACATCTTCTCCGATTCGTATCCCGTATAGAAGGGTCAAGCAAGTGTCGCATGAATTTTATTATATACAAGACAGCTTTATTTAGAATCAGTTGAAGGACACACGTAAGATGGAGAAGTTGGAGTTTAAATGCACTTTACTCGAATATTCCTCCCCACAATCTCTTATGCCCCCAAGGTATCGATCGGAATAACATATATCCCATCTGAGCGCCGTCTACGCGCCATCGTTCCCTTACCGAGCAGCACAGCCATAAAGCTAGGCTTAGGATTTCTTGCTGCAGGATTAGCAGCCACCTTTCTCGCAACTCTTATGAGATTCGCAGCCGCATCTTCCACTTTAGATTCCCCCATCTTGATTTCAATGGCTGCCCATCGACCATCCGTCAATTCAATAATGGCGTCAACCTCAAGCCCATCGGCGTCCGCATAATATCGTAAAGATCCCCCATACGACTTAGGCAAAGCGGAAACGTAAACGGACAAATCATGAATGCAGAGTGACTCAATCAATAAACCAAAAAGCTGTCCGTCTTTAAGTAAGCGTGAAGAGTCGACACCTAATAAACTGGCCACGAGAGACGTATCGCAGAAATATCGTTTTGGTTTCGTGCGCAGCCTTGACTTTGACCTGATTGGCGCATCCCAGCCCGAGAGCTCCTCAATAAAATAGTTGCGTCTAAACTCTTCAAGGTATGAGGATATGGTCCCATCCACCGGAGCTATATTGTCAAAGGCAGCAATATCATCTCTCACGGTACCCAGCGTTGCACTCGTTGCTACATTTCGTGCAAGAGATGCAGCTATGCGGCGGGACAGAAGTGGACTTTTCCCCGCGCGAGGCATGCTTACATCAAAAAGCGCATTAAGATACTCATCGGTAACGGCCCTTGGATCCGCCAATTTTTTTGTTTGAAGAGCCGGCCACCCACCGCGGCATACAATATTGGCTAAATCGGCGAGATCAATATGAGATTGCGCCGGCTGGAAGGAATCTTCAAAGAGTCCCAAAAGAGATACTGCTCCCGTAGAATCTCCAGTCTCTGCAAGACTCATAGTATGCATACGCAACCGTGCAATGCGTCCTGCTCCACTATGTCTTTTTTCATCCTCGGGAGGAGTGGAGGAGCCTGTCAAAATAAACTGTCCCGGCTTATTTGCACTATCATCAATCCTATGACGTACAATATTCCATATAGCAGGTACATCTTGCCACTCGTCAATAACATGAGGGGTATCACCAACAAGAGCAAGCTGTGGATCATCCATATAGATCTGTTCGGATTCATCCACACGTGTCACACTTTCGCCAAATGACTGTGCCGTCCAGGATTTCCCCGACCAACGAGGACCACAAAGTTCTATACCACCAAGGTATCCAGAAGGACCTGCACCTGTGAATCAATAATACGAGGAATGTATGTTTCCGGCTTAAACTTTGAATATCTCATAAGACCCCCTTCCTCGTAAGAACTATTGTAATGCCTGATGATAGCACAAATTCAACTCTTCATTGATGATTTTCGAGGATTTCCATTTATGATTTTCGAGCTAACTCAACTATGTTTTTCGAGCCATTACATTGATGATTTTCGAAGGATTAACCGCAGTGAAGGAATTGCTGTACGCCGTTATTCCTCCTGAAATTCGCCGACAAGAAGCCCGTTGTTTCTCCAACTTCGAAAATATCGAGGCAATTTCACAAGGTATAATAGCCGGTATTATAAAGTGCGTACGCCATACGTATACAGCGGCTATAAAAGCGAAAGGTTTGTGTTTTATGAGTGAGCAGAGTCATGCTGCGCGCAAGAAAAATACAATCCAAACCACAGAGATTGATGACAGTGCCGCATAAAAAGAAAGAATCATTGCAGCCGCCTATTCTATTGGGGCAAAACAAGGACTTGCCGCAATTTCCGCACGAGGAGTCGCACGGAATGCAAATGTTTCAGTTGGCTACTTGTACAAACTCTTTCCTTCAAAGAGCGACATCATGGTCGCGGCTGCTGAACGTTATTTTGAGCACACTCTCTTCCAGGAAATATGTCATATCAACGTGGAAGAATCATACGTCGAGTATTGCAAGAGACTTTGGGATTGCGCCTCTGCAGCAGTTGCTGTCTTTAGGAGAGACTGGTTAAGGGACTGGAAAGATCTTCCAAAAGCCGATCTTCTCGCCGCCCAAATTCGCATGGATACCATGCTTGAACATGCAAAGTCAGGATTTGAAAAAGTTCTCACACAAGATGAGCATATTGATTGGAAAACACTACCGGCAGAGATAGATGTAGCGTCTATTACGACGTTTACCGTGCGTGCCATGTTGGATTCCTTACGCGAGAAAAACGCCGATTGCACGGTACTGTTTACGCTCCTTGAACGCGGTCTTTACGATACCGGCCGGCATAATCTCTAAAATAGCGTCTGACCAAAGCATCGTGAACCAAACCGTATTGTTGTTCACACTATGGCAACTAGCATCAATACCGTCCATAAATCACGACCAAATGCTTGAACCAAAAGGTAGAGCAATATGTATGGGACGGTGTCTTTATGCTTGGATTTGCTACGGTAGCGATTACGGGTGCGCTCGTTTTTTATACTATTGGCGTTTTTGCTGAACGCCAGTCGGGCACACTTAAACTGAGTCATATCGTGCTTTTTTACTTGGGGCTTACGTGTGACACAACAGGAACAGCATGTATGTCTTTTATTGCACAAAACGGCTCTCAGCATCCGGTACATGCGACGACCGGAGCACTTGCAATTATCCTTATGATCGTACACGCAGTATGGGCAACCATTGTGTATTCCAAGAAATCCTACAACGCTCGCTCGCTTCCATCGTCTCAGTATTGGAGTTTGGCTTGTGTGGCTTGTGCCTTACATTTGCGGCATGCTCATGGGAATACCGGCTCTTGCCATAGGACCAAACCTCGCGCTTGGTATAGCGATTGGTATAGCCTTCGTCATTGGCCTCATTGCATATCAATGCAAACCATGTGCTCGCACGTAGCTATGAAAGGATAATTTGGCGATAAACGGATTTAAGCGGGAAGACAATTATTCCGTTTTGCACACATGGTGGTGGAGGCTTCGGCCACATGCTTGAGGACTACAAAAGAGAATGCGGTGCGTCTCATATAAACACGGGTATCGCTCTGAAAGGCGATTACAGTTTTAACGAATTATAAAAATGGTTGGAAACGTCAGGGGTTTATCGGGATTCAAGAGACTAAAGAGTGTTCCTTTTTCAGCACGCTAAGTACACTCAATTCGCCTACTACTTCTTTTTATTGTCACCCTAATCGCTCTACAAAAATGGCAATACGTAGGTATTCATCCAGTTCCAAGAAGCCATATCCCACGACTCCAAGCCCAGCTCTTCTGAAGTTACCACTCTGGCCGACGTGCCCTCAACCAGAAGCATGCTGCCATCTCCAACGGCTATCAAATGTGGCGTAAGACTGAACGTATCGCAAAAAATCAACTTTGATTTTGTACGTGCACCATCTTTGGTAGGAATCTCCCATATATCAATGGATTCAACGGGAGTATGTCCAACAATTTGATTGACACCAGGAAGCGGATCTTGATAGAGCTCTGATAAATCCGCCCAAAGTGGACTGGCAATTTCGCTTCCACCACGACCTGGTCCTGCACTGTCAAGTGCCGCGAGAGCTTTATCGTCTCCACGTCGAAACATTTCATTGAGAGCATCGGAAAGCGTACAAGGAGTTTCCCTTTGGTCTGACGTAAGAAAGCGATAAGCCCACTCCCTTGTTATGCCCGCGTGTGTGTTACTACATAATTGCCCACAACGCATGCCATCTGAATCTTCATATAGGTAAGCGCTTCCGAAACTTCTTTATAGAGATCGGTATGCGTACCAGGCCCTGGAATACCTCGTAAATATTGCATGTCATGGTTTCCTAGGACAAAATCAACATCAAGACCATGCTTTCTTTTACCGTCAATCCATGTTAAAAAGTCATCAATCGCATCCAACATAATCGAGCGGTTGGAGTGCCACTCATCAACATAGTCCCCGCAAACACAACGCGATTAACATCCAGTTTCTTTATCGCTTGGTCAACTCGACTTAAAATGAGATCTTCTTTAAGGTGCATATCTCCTATGACAAGTGTTTTTGCTTTGTTTTCGGAATTACTCATCTTTGCCTCTCAAGAAGTTAGTTTCAAAAATTTACAACCCAAGCAGTTCGCTATGACTCCCTAAGCGCGTAGCGACAAGCACAAGCTCATCTTCTTTAATACGATAAATAAGAAGCCAATCAGGTTCAATATGACATTCGCGATGTCCTCGATACACTCCTCCTAAAGAGTGATCACACACTGATTTTGGAAGTTCTTCTCTACATACAAGCTTCTCAAGAATTTTCTCAAGCTTTTCAAGGTTTTTACCCTGCTTTTTTGCTCTTTTGTAGCTTGAATTCCCATTGCTAGTGCAACAACAAAAGACAAGGTAGTGACCCATGGGTCTACAATGGCGAGAAAATCAGGCTCCATGCAAGCGTCCATGGAAAGGCAATCTCGGGCACGCTTCAAAGTCTGCCTAAAAAGTGCAAAGAATCTGTGTTTGGGACACAGATTCTTTGATGAAATCAGGCAGAATCCACCGATTCTTTTACATTTTCAGGCAAACGTTACAGATTCTTTGCAGAAATCAGGCGCGTAACAGCTGGCATTGCTTTGCGCGCGTCGGGAGGTTTGTCGCCTTGCAGCTTAGCGGACAGCAACGCCCCAGTTGGCGGACATCCAGGTCCAGAGGAAATAGACCACCGCGGCGATGATAGCCAAAACAATGATGGCGGCAATTAGCGAACCTGCATTTGAGCGGCGCTCTTTTCGGACAAAGATGTCGCGCTGACCCTTGGGTACCTGCAGGAACTGGCCGTAGTGAACGTCCTTGCGAAGGTGCGCAATCTCGTTCTTTGGCTTGCGCCAACCTTTTCTTCGCGTAAGAACCCTTGCTGGACTCAAAGCCCGCAGCCTGGTTCTCGGGAAGCTCGAGTTTCTCGCCCGGCATTGTGAAGTCGCTGATAGGTTCCACGGTTTTGTGATGGCGATGCTGGCGGACGTATGGCTGCTTTGTAGCGCCTTCGCCTTCGTACTCGGAAGCTTCAGATGTCGAGAAGTGCTGCGCGCCAGTTGCGTGAAGCTCGGCCCCATCGGCTGGTTGAGCTTCCTGCTCAAAAGATTCAGCGTATTCAAAGTCCTGCTGAGCGTCAGAGCGAGGGTTCTGATCCGCAGGTGAAACGTTATTTTCAAGGTTGTTCGAGGTGTCCACGATGATCCTTTTGTCGTAGTCTCGCAAAACATTGATATAAAACATGATACCGCAGCTCGTGTAATCCTGCACAGTTTTGCTCGGATATTTGGATGACCACAGGTTGAACACGTGTCGGTCTGTGTGCTGGACCGCGTGTCGGCTCGCGTGTCGGTCCGCGCATCGATGTAGTACATAACAGCAGGATAATCTTAGTCAGTAAGACTTAGAAATTTTATAAAAAGTTGTATAAATTTGTGCAAGCAGGGTACAACAGATGATGAACAACGAAGTGCCAATAACGGCATCTACCAGTAAAGGAGTGGTTACTATGAAGAATGTAGTTCCCTATGATCGTATTGCAAGGAATCTGAGCACGTGGCCATTTGGCTCATTTGATTCTTTCTTTGACGCGCCTTATTCCGCCCTGTCCTCTGTTTCGTCCGATGCATTTGTTATGAACGTTGAGGATGCGGGTCAGTCTTACGTGGTAACGGCCGAGCTACTGGCGTTTCTAAGGAGAACATCGACGTCGAGCTCAATGAGGGCAGGCTTTCAATCACCGCTACTCGCAAGGAGTCCGAGGAGGAGAAGGCCAAGAACTACCTGCACAAAGAGTCTTCTGAGTGGCAGGCAACTCGTGGCGTGTATCTGAAGGACGCAGCTCGAGAGGGTCTAACTGCAAAGCTTGATGGCGGCATCCTGACCATCACTGTTCCAAAGCAGGATCAGCAGGCTAGCGTCACAAAGATTGCAATCGACTAACACTAGTGCTCTGAGCGGCAGCTTTGGCGGTCAGTCAAGCTGCTGCTCAGGCAGTAAGGTGCCTGGTAGTTGACCTGCCAGGCACGTATAGCTGCAGCCGGGCGTACGGCTAGACGTGCCTGTTCAACGCCCGATTACAGGCACCTCGCATAGCGAGAAGATCTTGGAACTCCAAGGTTTTCTCGCTTTTTTGTTGTCTCGAAACCGGGACGCGCGGTGTGTCAGCGTACACGCGCAGCTTAGAGCGACATCGTCGAGAGGCGCGCAGCTTACAGCGACATCGGCCAATCTTGGCTTGCCACGCAGATGGCAAGAGAGCCGTTGGGAGTCTGTGCCTCGGTAAACGCATCGTTGAGAGGCTGTGCGCCAACCGCTTCAGCAAGCGTTCTAACTGCGATGCTTGGACGGTTATTCTCGTGAGAGAGATGCATGCCAACCACGCAGCGGGTATTTGGGCCAACAAGCTGCGGCAACGCCTGCGCGGTGTACTCGTTTGACAGGTGGCCGGAGTCTCCGTGGACGCGTTGCTTGAGCACGTACGGATAGGGTCCCGTGAGCAGCATGTGCTCGTCATGATTGGACTCGATAGCAAGAATGACGCACGTCAGAGAGGCATTCGAGAGCCTTGGGCGTCAGAATACCCGTGTCGGTGCAATAGCCCACGGAGTCCACGATGCGCCTATCAGACCAGCAAGATAATCAAAGCGCATGCCCATAGGCTCGCAAACATCGTGCGAGGTGGGGAAGATGCTTACCTCAATGTCTGGAGCGGCGTCAATATGGACAGAACCTGCCTGGTCAACAAGGGTAAAGGTGACGTTTGACCAGGACTTTCTTGAAAGTACGGCAGCAGTTCCTGTTGTAGCGAACACGGGAACATCAAAAGTTTTACTTACTACCGAAAGACCCGCGACGTGATCGGTGTGCTCGTGCGTAATAAAGATGGCCACAAGCTCAGAGAGGTCAACGTTCAGCTCTTTAGACCGACGCAGAATTTCTTTTCTAGAGATTCCGCAATCAATCATAATGAGACCATCAGGTGTTTCTAACAGGCTGCAATTACCTTTTGATCCGCTGGCAAGAATATGTAGGCGAAACGTGGGATTCATGAATTTCTTTCTACTGAGTAACTTTCGGGTATAACTGTAACAAACACACCGGACAGAAATTGGTGCTAAGTGCCATCCGTACACGCATACTTCAATAAAAAGAACGCTCTCGTCGCAAAAGACCAGGCAGATGGATTGCGTAGAGGCCAGGTTGAGGGCTCGCGACGTGGACAGGCTGCCGCGCCCGTCATCCTTATGGTCTCGGGCGGAGCCGACTCGATGGCGCTGCTTCACATGGCGGTAACGGAGCCGCTTGACCTTGGTGACGGCGCAGGACTTGCGCGCATGCAAAAGAGCGCCTGCATGTGTTGCACGTAAACCACCTGCTTCGCGGCGAAGATGCGGACGCTGACCAGCACTTTGTTCAAGAGACTTGCGACTCGCTAGGCATTCCCTGCACCGTGCTGCGCGTGGACGTGGCAAAGCTCGCGCAGGAACGTGACGGCAACGTGGAAGAAATTGGTCGTCGGGTGCGGTATGACGCTGCGCGAGAACTCGCTCAAAAACTTTGCGCTGAGCAGGGGGTTTCTCGCCAGAAGGCAAAGATTTTGACAGCGCACACGGCGGACGATCGCGCGGAGACGTTCATGATGAACGTGATGCGCGGGTCCGGCATGAGCGGTCTGGCGTCGATTCCTAGGCACCGCGGGCTGATTTATCGTCCGCTGCTCGACTACACGCATGACCAGCTCAAAGACTGGCTGAAGGCTCGCGGCCTGGACTGGCACGAGGACGCCACCAACATCGACACCCACTATTTACGTGCGTATATGCGCCATAACGTGCTCCCTTTGCTGAAGGCGAGAAACCCGATGCTGGTGCAAACGGTGTGTAAAATTGCAGATTTGATGGCCGACGAAGACGATTATCTTGAGGGAAAGGCTGCTCGCAAGCTGAGGCAGATTACGCTGCGCAAAAGTGAGTCTTCGCTGGTACTCGACGCGTTGAAGCTGAGTTCTACTGACGTGGTGATTGCTCGTCGCGTGGTAAGGATTGTGGCTCGGCAACTAATCCCCGAGGCTTGGCTTGAGTTCAGGCACGTAGATGCCGTGCTCGAAGCGGTTGCTGCGGGAGTTGGAGTAGCTAACCTGCCGCAAAACCTTGAGGCGCGCGTTCGCTTGGGCACCGTGACGTTCTCGTTCACGGGCGCCGCGAGGAGTGTGGGCGCCGCGGGTGCCGTAGGCGCGGTGGGCGCCGCGGGCGCCACAGGTGCTGCGAGGAGCGCGGCTGGTGCTGCGGGCGCCGCAGGTGGCAACGAACCTGCAGGTACAGCGCCTGCTGCAGCAACGTTTGGCGAGCACCTTGCGGTGCCGGGAACGTTGGAGCTGGCAGACGGCCGAGTGCTTTCGGCACGCATTCTCCCCGTGGAGCACGGCTTTGACGTCGTGTCCTATGCAACCGCGCATAGTCAGGAATGGTTGGGCGAGTCGGTTCTTCTCGACGCAAAAGCCTGCGGGGTAGATCCAGTCCATGGCGGCAGCCTGTGGGTTTCGGGGCCCGAGGCAGGGGACACCATGCAGCCCCTGGGCATGCATGGGCAGTCAAAAAGATCTCTGACCTGCTGGGCGAGGCGGGCGTGCCCGTTGAATCCAGGAGTATGATGCCTATTGTGCGCACAAATATTCGTGGACATGTAGTGTGGGTTGCGGGAATTCGTCCCGATGAACGAGTAAAATGTACGCAAGATACAAAACAGCTGCTAGAATTGAACATCTATTCTGGTCATAAGCCATTTGAGAGGAGCCAGTAATGGCGGAGCTTCACCCTGATATTGAAGAGATTCTACTTGACGAACAAGACATCAAGGACATCGTCAAGAAGGTGGGTGCAGAAATCACGCGTGACTACGCGGACAAGAACCCCCTGGTCATTGCTGTTCTTCGCGGAGCTGTTGTGTTCATGGCCGATATCATGCGCGCCATTGAGTGCCCACTCTCCATCGATTTTATGGCTGTTTCCAGCTACGGCGACGGTGTTAAGAGTTCCGGCGTCGTGCGCATCGTAAAGGATCTTGACACTAAGATTGAGGGTCGTCACGTCATTATCGTCGAGGACGTCTTGGATTCCGGCCTGACCCTTTCTTACCTGGTGCGTATGCTCAAGTCTCGTAACCCCGCGTCCATCGAGATCGCTGCCTTCCTGGTCAAGGATATTGAGGGCAAACGTCCCGCTGTTGACCCTCGTTATGTGGGCACCCACGTACCCGACAAGTTTGTTGTCGGCTACGGCTTGGATTACGCAGAGCGCTACCGTAACCTGCCATTTGTTGGCGTTCTGAAGCCTTCCGTTTACGAATAGGCTGAAGCTCTGCGTCCAAGTCTGCGGAGTCTGCGGTTAAGTCCGCGGTCAAGTTCGCGGAATCTGCGTTCGGATTGCACAGTTCACAGCAAAATCTGTGCAATAGATACAAATTTGTTAAAACTTTTAAAGCTTGGGCGAGAAGATCGATTTTCTCGCCCAATATGCTATCTATCAAAGGTTGCGCGCGGCTAGACGCGTCACGACAGCAGCTACGGCCTCCGCGCTAACGTTTTACCAGGTAGTTACTGTAGGCTTCGAGAGAATCGAGAAACCATGGTCAACCAGAAAAGTCTTGCGTACGGAGTGGAAAAGTCTTCAATCCGCGAGATTGCAGGCTACGCAGCACAGCGTCGCGCTGAGATTGGCGCTCAGAACGTGTTTGATTTCTCGATTGGTAACCCTTCCGCACCTGCTCCTGAGGCTGTTCGCACCTCTATCGAGGCTGCCATGCAGCTTCCTCCCCAGCAGGTCCACAGCTACACGCCCGCAATCGGTATTCCCCAGGCTAGGGAGGCAATTGCTGCGTCGCTACGACGTCGCTTTGGAGATCACGCAGCTCAGGCAGACGACCTTATCTTGACTTGCGGAGCCGCGGCCTCCGTTTCCATGGCACTCAATTCCATTGTTTCCCCAGGTGAAGAGGTTATTGTTATTGCTCCATACTTCCCTGAGTACCGCGTGTGGATTGACCATGCCGAGGCCACGTGTGTTGAGGTTCTGGCTGACGAGAAAACCTTCCAGATTGACGTTGACGCCGTTTGTGCAGCTCTTACGCCTAAGACTCGCGCGGTAATTATCAACTCGCCAAACAACCCTGTTGGCGCCGTGTACACCAGAGAAAACCTGGACGCATTTGCCGATATGCTCCGTAAACGCTCTGCTGAGCTGGGCACAGACATCTACGTCATCTCCGACGAGCCTTACCGCGAGATTGTTTTTGGCGATATTGAGGTCCCTTGGGTCCCCGATGTCTACGAGCGCACCATTGTGTGCTATTCCTACTCCAAGTCCCTCTCGCTTCCTGGCGAGCGTATTGGTTGGGTGCTGGTACCTGCGTCTAATCCGGAGCAGAAGGAGATTTACGCAGCTTGTGCGGGTGCTGCTCGTTTGCTGGGCTTTGTATGCGCACCAGCCCTTTTCCAGCGCGTTATTATCGACTGCGTTGATGAGCCGGCAGATGTTGAGGCTTATGCAAAGAATCGAGAAGTTCTGACCGAGGGCCTCACCAAGCTTGGTTACGAGTACATCCAGCCTGATGGCGCATTCTACCTGTGGGTTCGTGCTCCTGGTGGAGACGCTCAGGCGTTTTGCGATGTGGCAAAGCAGTTTGAGTTGCTCCCTGTTCCATCCGACTCGTTCGGCTGCCCAGGCTGGCTGCGCGTGAGCTACTGCGTTGCGTACCAGACGTGCGTAGATTCGCTTGATGCCTGGGAAAAGGCTCTTGCTGCAATGAAATAAGTGCCGCAGGGAGTTCAACGACCCAACGGCGAGAAGATCACCGGGCAAGAAAGCCGCCCGTCAATGGTGAGAAAACCAACCGACCGCAAATGACAAAGTGAACTGCCTCCCATTTCTTGGACATAAGAAATGGGAGGCAGTTCATATGCGGGTGATTATGATTCTGCAGCATGTTAGCGTCGTCTTTTAGGCTTGGCGTACAAAATAGCGCAGCTTTGGTAGGTTCTGCCGAAGAATCGACATGTTCTTAATCAAGATAGCCAGGCAGCTAGGCGGTCGTACTGCTTGATATGCATCTCTATGCATAAACTTAACCTAATATGCTAGAAAATGAATAGCGAAATATAAAAAATCTAACTATAGGTAAATTCCGCTTCTAGGGAACACACCTATGACAGATATTCTGCTCAATTGCGGCCATATTACACATCAAATGAAGATAATCTGCACGTTTGAGGTATTTTCAGCGTAATGTATACGTCTTTTTGACAGATTATCTGTCATAGGTGTGTTTTGAACTGCCTCCTATTTCTCGTGTCCAAGAAATAGGAGGCAGTTCAAAGCCGCGTGAAAACGCGGCTTTGTTTCTTTGTGCGATGTTGTTGTGAGCTGCAGCCGTTCGAATAGCGCGACGCCTTAGTTGCGGTGCTCGTGTCTGACTTAATATCCCTGCTTTGAGGCTGGAATCTTAGCGTCAGCGATGGTATCCAAAAACGTCTGAGCATCGCGACAAGCCATAAGCTCCTCAGGAAAATCAACCTCTTCAAGCAGCTTAATAACAGAATGCGCATCAGCAATGCGGGTTGCAATGTGAGCATCTGAGCCAAAAGAAATCTTACATCCCAGTTCAGCGCAGGTCTCTGCAATCACACGACAACGCTCAATAGCAACCTCACGCTGGCCTTCGTCGTGCGTGGCCTCGTTCATCTCGATGAGCTTACCGCGATCGCGGCACTCTCTGACAAGTGCAGGAACATCAAAATCTAAACCACTGCGACCAAGGTGGCCAAGAATCAAAACATGTGGATTATCCAGCGCATTTACGTACATCTGGGTAATCTGCTTCTGCGAGGCGCCAGCTGCCCACTGCTTGCTATGAATGCTTGCAACCGCATAATCGCAGGTACCTAGGATGTGCTCACCAAGAATATGAGGCTGACGGAGTTTATCGCCATTAATACCCTGGTCAAACGTAATATCGTAGGCAAACAGATTGCCCTCAAGGTCAACAATATCCACCTCAGCACCGTGGAGCAGCCTGACGCCGTACCAGGTTTCTGGCCAAATGGCGGTGTTCATAAAGAACTGGAAGTTCTTAATGGTCTGCTGGTCATACAGCATGGACGAGAAGTGATCGGTGATTCCAAGCAGCTCATAGCCACGCTCAGAAGCTGCGCGAACGTTCTCCTCAACGGTTGAATAGGCGTGCCTTGAGTACAGGCTGTGAGTATGAACGTCGCAAGTAATGCGCATGACGTGCTCCTTCGAATCTCAAACGACAACTCTAGTTAATCGTGGCCGCCATCATGAGGCAGCCCTGGCGAGAAGACCGGTCTTCTCGCCATCCGCGCGATCTACAGATCAATGCTCAGCTCAACGGGGCAGTGGTCGCTGCCGTAGACCTCGCTCAAGATGGATGAGCTTTTGACCTGCTCAGCAATGCGATCGGAGACCAGGAAGTAGTCGATGCGCCAGCCGGCGTTGTTCTTGCGAGCGTTGAAGCGGTAGCTCCACCAGCTGTAAGCGCCGGTCATGTCGGGATGGCGATACCTAAATGTATCGGTAAAGCCTGCGTCCAACAGCTTGGTAAAGCTCTCACGCTCCTCGTCAGAGAAGCCTGCGTTTTGCCTGTTAGACGAAGGATTCTTGAGGTCAATCTCGTTGTGTGCAACGTTAAAATCACCGCAGGTAATCACTGGTTTTTGCTCAGACAACTCAGCCAAGAACTCGCGATAGTGCTGATCCCACTCAAGACGCTCGTCCAAGCGCGCAAGCTGGTCTTTTGAGTTTGGCGTGTACACGCACACAAACCAGAACTTCTCAAACTCCAGCGCACAAACGCGACCTTCGTCGTCAGCAACAGGGCACCCAATCTGGCGAATCACCTGCAGAGGGGTTTCTCGCGAGAAAACCGCTGTGCCTGAATAGCCTTTTCTTTCTGCGTAGTTCCAGGTTTGAACGTAGCCGGGAAGGTCCAGCTCAACTTGGCCTTCTTGCAGCTTAGTTTCTTGAAGCGCAAATACATCAGCGTTTATGGTTTCAAAAATTTCCGTGAACGAAGGCTCTTTCTTGAGCACGGCGCGCAGACCGTTAACGTTCCAGGAAATCAGCTTGTACTCTCGAGTATCGCTCATAACTCCTCTTTCATACTGTGACCTGGTGGTTTAGACCACAGTGGATATATATCACAGTAGCCGCGAGTGGCGCGCGTTCCACGCTCCAGTTACGGCGCCAAGCGGTGCGTTTGCGGCAATAAACTTTCAATAAATCCATGGTATACGACTAGTAGCCACCAATACCGCTACAATAGAAACATTCATAGCTGGCAAGGAGGATTCATGCTTCGTCAAAGCTACAACACCTGGCAATGTGGAACTCACACTATCTCGTTGGCGCGTCCTAGGATTATGGGCGTTCTCAACGTCACTCCAGACTCGTTCTCTGATGGCGGAAAGAACTTTTGATCCAGAGGCTGCAATTGCGCGCGGTCTACAGATGCTGGATGAAGGGCGCTGACATCATTGACGTTGGGGAGAGTCTACTCGTCCAGGTCACACACCTGTTCTGCCTACAGAAGAGGCTGAGCGTGTAGTACCTGTGGTGCGCGCGCTGGTAGCTGCTGGAGCAATTGTCTCCATCGACACGCGCCATGCCGAGGTAGCAAAGATGTGCGTCCGTCTTGGAGCATCCATCATCAACGACGTTTCCGGCTTCACCGATCCAGAGATGGTTGCCGTAGCTGCGGAGTCTGACTGCGGCTGCATTGTGATGCACTGGAATAAGGACGGCCTTGGAGCTCGTGTTGAGCGCAAACAGGTTCAGCTGGACGACATGCGCCCTTCTCGCCCTACTGGTAGCGCAGCTGCTCGAGCCGCAGCTACAGGAGCCGAGACACGCACGCTGAGCTCGCAGCGTCGTTTTACCCTGCCAGAAGAGGCGCCTATTATGCGCCAGATTATGGGCTTTTTGGGCGACCAGGCTCGCGGTCTGATGCGCGCTGGCGTTTCCAAGGATCGCATCTGCATTGACCCAGGTCCGGGTTTTGACAAGTTTGCCGATGAGGACGTTGTTATCCAGCGTGCTACTCGCTCGATGGTTTCTATGGGATATCCGCTGCTCTGCGCCGTGTCCAGAAAGCGCTTTGTCGGCGCTGTTTCTGGCGTAACTGAGGCTACGCAGCGCGACGCAGCTACGCATGCAATTTGCATTGCCGCAATCACCAACGGTGCCCGTATCCTGCGCGTTCACGATGTTGCGGGAACCGCTCAGGCTATCAACGCTTACTGGGCTATGACCGAGCGCGATCCTCGTCAGGGATTTGTGGCGCTTGGCTCCAACGTGGGTGACCGCGTGGGTTATCTGGCCCGTGCTACGCAGCTCATCGATGAAATCCCGCTGACCTGCGTTGTTTCTCTCAGCCACGCCTACGAAACTGAGCCTGCATACGGTATTGCTACACCCGTGGTAAATGCTGTTGCCGAGATTAGAACTGAGCTCCATCCTCTGGTGCTGATGGATAAGCTGCTTGAGGTTGAGAACGCTCTCAACCGCACACGCAAGAAAGGCGAGGAGGGTCATGGACCTCGCACTATTGACTGTGACCTTCTGTGGGTTGAGGGCGAACAACACGCAGGTAAACACCTCACTCTGCCTCATCCACGCATGGGCGAGCGCGATTACGTGCTTGTGCCTATGGAGGACCTGATGCACGATCCGGTGCGCTTCTTCTCGCACGGAGCGTGGAGATTGCCCCTCCTGACCAGCGTGTTGGTCACGTAACCGAGGACTTGGGAGCTATTACGTGGGAGTAGCACAAAAAGCTCTGGAGCTAGCACGCGACGGTGCACAAACGGGCGAGTTTGTGTTCCGCGTCTCTGACGTGCAGGAATGCGCTGCATCTGAGCCAAGACGACTGCTCCGAATCGGCTTGCGCGCCGGCATCAGCGCACCCATCATCTGGCGAGAAACCCTTTGAGGTTGCAACTGTTGTGCGCCTAGGGGTCTCGATGCCCTATGTACCAGCGGTTCCGTACGTTGTGGCGCTGGGGCTCTGCCAGTTCTTGCGTGCAAAAGATGAGGGCTTTGGCATCTGTTGGCCTTACGATATCTGCTATAAAGACCAGGAAATTGCCTCAATCAAGGCAACCGCAGGCTATCAAGAGGGCATGTTTGCTGTGGTGAGCATCGCAGCAGACCCCAAGGTGCTTTGCTCAGCGTTTGACGTTGCGGACAATACAGAACTTCTCGCCAAAAAGGTCTCTGAACTGATGGTTCAGAGCGTAAGCGTGTGGGAGCAGCAGGTTAAGCGTGCAAGGAGCTTTGCGGGGCCAATCGCACTGATTCTGAGCGACTACTTTGATATGGTTCCTCTGCTTGGACAGCAGGTCAATAAGGTATACCCCAGTGGTAACGTTGCGCTGACCGCTCGATTTGGCGGCATTGACGTGTGGGGTCATGCCATCCTTGTTGATCAATACGGTAAAGAAATCCTTGTGAGCGAGGAAGAAGCTTCTGTAGTTCCAGCGGTTTAACCGCCGGTTTAGCTGCTGGTTTAGCTGCGGCAACGCGGCCGTGTCGTCAGTTACTCTGCGGCCTGAAGTGGACTGCTTCCAAATCAGATAAATGCCACGCATAGTGAGCTGCGGATCAACCACGTCAAAGACATCTGTTGCTTCGCTAACGGTGTTTGCCAGGCCACCCGTTGCAATAACGGTTGCGCCCTCAATACCAGGCTCTTTGAGCGTTCTGGCAACCAGACCCTCTGCCTGAGCGGCGGCGCCTACTACAATACCTGCCTGAACAGCGCTTTCGGTGGTGTTGCCCAAGACAGTCTCGGGAGCCTTGATAGGAATGCTAGAAAGCTTAGCTGCGCGCGCAAACAGAGCGTTTGCAGAAATCATAATACCTGGTGAAATAGCGCCTCCGCGGAATACGCCGTCCTTATCAACAACGTCCAAATTGGTTGCGGTGCCAAAATCAACCACAATAACTGGATAGCCATAGCGCTCAGTTGCAGCAACAGAGTTTGCTACGCGGTCGGCACTACAAGCTCGGGGTGGGGGATATTGAAGCGAATCTTATCCGTGGAAAGCGCGTTAATGCGGGTCAGGGGTTTGTTAAGCAGCAGCTCAAAGCAGCGCTGCCAAGCACGTGTGATAACAGGAACCACGCACGAAAGTCCACCCGCCTCAACGTCGTCTAGACTCAGTCCATCTTTCTGGAAGAACGTGAAGAGACGACCGTGCAAAATATCGGAGGTGTCGCTTTGATCGGTAGGCATTCTCCAGCCGCGCACCATAGTACCTTCGCTGTCAAATAAACCAATGGCAGTTTGCGTGTTACCTACATCAATCGATAAAAACATTATGCCTCCGAAGAGCTCCAGACCGGCTTTGTATGTTGCATTGGATTTTAGCGCATCAAGGGCTTCTCAAAAGTTGTCGCACACAAGAATTGTCTGAACAAAATGTGAATTTCTCGCCAACTGCTTCTAGCAACAGAAGGGTTGTTCTGCTATACTTTTTCAGCTTATTGTCTTGATTGAGCACGTGCTCATAAAGACGCCCCTGCTCTGGTCGGAAACCAGGGCCGATGTAAGGAGTCCTGCATGAAGCAAGGTATTCATCCAGAGTACGTAGAGTGCACCGTTCGTTGCACCTGCGGAAACACCTGGACCACACACGCAACTGTTCCAGAGATGCGTCTTGACCTCTGCGACAAGTGCCACCCATTCTATACGGGTCAGCAGAAGCTTGTCGACACTGGTGGACGTGTCCAGCGCTTCGCCGACAAGTTCGGTGGCGCAGCAAACGCTGCTCTCGAGGCTGCTAAGGCTGCCAAGGAGGCAAAGGCTGCTAAGGCTGCTGAGCAGGAGGCTGCTCGTAAGGCTGCTGCTGAGGCTAAGGCTGCTGAGAAGGCAAAGCGTGCTGCTGAGTTCGCAAAGAACGCACCAGCTGCAGAGCCAGAGGCTGAGGCTGAGGTCGAGGCACCTGCAACCGAAGAGGCTGCAGAGTAGCAGGTATTTGCTCGCGCAAAAGACCGCAGAGTACAGAATCGGGGTGGCTTCGGCTGCCCCGTTTTTGTTTGGCGAGAAACCCTCTCAACTCAGAGGGTATACTTGAAAGTGAAAAATCTGCCGTCGGAGGACGAATGGAATCACTGTATACAAAGTATCGCCCGCAAACGTTTGAGCAGGTAGTTGGCCAGAAGCATGTGGTCGGCACCCTTGAGCGAGCGGTCTTGGAGCAAAAGCTCAGCCACGCATACCTGTTCTGCGGACCTCGCGGCACAGGTAAGACCACTATGGCTCGCTTGCTGGCAAAAGCTATCCTCTGCCATGAGGCTCCTGGTCATCTGCCTGACGGCACTTGCGAGGACTGCCAGCTGATTGCTGCTGGTCAGCATCCAGACGTCTTTGAGATTGACGCCGCCTCTAACACCGGCGTTGATAACGTGCGAGAGGAGATTATTTCTCGCGCTAGTTACGCTCCTGTGCGTGGCAAGGGCAAGGTTTACATCATCGACGAGGTGCATATGCTTACCTCGGCGGCGTTTAATGCCCTGCTCAAGACGTTGGAGGAGCCTCCTTCGCACGTGACGTTTATCATGTGTACCACCGATCCTCAGAAAATTCTTGCAACTATTCTGTCCCGCGTGCAGCGCTTTGACTTCCGCTCCATTGCCGCTGATGAGATGGCAGAGCACCTGGTCAACGTCTGCAAAAACGAGGGCTTTACCTACGAAGACGCAGCTATTGATCTTATTGTTCGTCATGCGCGCGGCGGCATGCGTGACGCTCTGTCTTCTCTTGAGCAGCTCTCCGTTTATGGCGGCGGCGTCATTTCTGAGCAGACGGTTCGTGACGTTTTGGGTCAGTCGTCCGGCTCTCTTATTAACAATGCCGCGATGGCTCTGGCTCAGCGCGACATTTCTTCGCTCTTTACCACGGTAAACACGCTGTTTGAAGGCGGTAAAGATCTGCTGCAGTTTACGCGCGAGCTTGCTGTTCACGTAAGAGATCTCTACATTGCCGCAGCTGTGGGCGTTGATTCTCCTGCGCTGGCAAATTCCACCGCTTCGACCGAGCAGCTTACAAAAGAAGCCCAGGCATTTGGTTCGGTCGATCGACTCTCCAGAGTTCTGACCGTTTTGGGCGACGCGACCAACCAGATGCGTACCGCCGTGAACCAGCGACTTGTCCTGGAGGTTGCGTTTCACCAAGCTGGCGCGACCTAACACGGAGCTTTCATTGGAAGCGCTGGCAGATAGGGTGGCAGTTCTTGAGCAGCAGCTGGCAAACGGTGTTGTTGCAGCTCCAGCTGTCGAGAAACCCGCAGCTCCCGCACCTGCTCGGTCCGCAGCCGGCTCCTGCGACTGTGGCAACTCCGGCACCGCAGCCAGCTCCTGTTGCCGCGCCGGCTCCCGTCCCTGCACCCGCACCAGCGGCGGCTCCCGCACCCACACCACAGGCGGCTCCCGCACCCACACCACAGGCGGCTCCCGCACCCACTCCAGCAGCCCCTGTGCTGCCACGCCAGCTCCAGCCCACCAGCACCTGCGCCAGCTCCCAACCGCACCTGCGCCAACTGCGCCTGCGCCTGCTCCAAAGGAAGTTGACCAGGCAGACGCACTTCTCGTCAGACAGTGGAAAGAAGTCGGCAAGGTTTGTGCGTCTAAGAACGCCGCTCATGCAGCACTGCTGGTCAGCTCAACGCTTGAGTCCGACGACGGCTCTGAGCTGGTAGTTACGCTGCCCAAGGGCTCCTCGTTTGCCATGAGGATGCTCAGCGCGCCGGCAGTTTCCGAGTTTGTAAAAGAGTGCGTTGCCCAGGTCATGGGCCCGCGCCGCATCAAATATGTTGAGTCGAGCCTTGCCGCAACGGCAATCTCTCGAGAGAAATGTACAGCTCAGGTGCCGGCTCCAGCTCCTGCACCCGCACCTGCAATTCCAGTGGCTCCTGCTGCGCCCGTTGCACCAGCTCCTGAGCCAGTTGCGCAGCTCGCTTCTGCCGCTGTTCCCGCTCAGGTATCTGAGCCTGCTCCAGCACCTGCAGCTCCCGTTGCACTAGCGCCAGAGGCGTCATATCCGATGCCTTGGGATGAGCCTGCGTCTGGCAGTGCGCCTACTGAGGCTCTCGACTACGATCAGGTACCTTACAGCGATGACGATGTAGCTGCAGTTTTGGATGATTCCGTTGAAGATGCCGCTCCAGCTTCAGTTGCACCTGCGGCTGCGCCTGCACCAGCGGCTGCACCCGCACCCGCACCAGCGCCCGCACCTGCGGCGCCTGAACCCGAACCAGTTCCGGCTCCAAAGCCTACTCCAGTACCAGCTTCACCAGAGGATATTGCTGCTCGTTCAGCACTTCCTCCAGAGCTCAACAGCGTGGCAGATATGCTTGAGAAGGTATTTGGACCAGCGGTTTCTTTGTCAGTAGAGAAGAAGCTGGATGCCGAAACTCCCGCAGATCCTGCAAGCAACTAGTACTTCTCGCGATATGACGCTTTGGTGCATGGCTCCTTATGGGCCAGCGCAAAAAGCGCAACTTGTCTAAAATAGATACGACGATAGGAGAACATATGGCACGTGGTGGATTTAACATGGGCGGTATGAACCGCAATCAGATGATGGCTCAGGCTCGCAAAATGCAGGAGCAGCTGCTGGAGGCTCAGCAGAAGGCTTCTCTTATGCAGGCAACTGCAAGTGCTGGTGGCGGCGCTGTTAAGGTAACCGCATCTGGCGACCTGCGCCTGACCAACATCACCATTGATCCTGAGGCAATTGATCCTGAGGACATTGAGATGCTCCAGGACATGATTCTGGCAGCCGTAAACGATGCTCTTGAGTCCGCAGAGTCTCAGGCATCTGCCCAGATGAGCGCAGTAACCGGCGGACTGAATATCCCAGGACTGTTCTAATCCATGGCGTTTGATACCACAAATGATGGTCGTGCGCTGCAGCGCTTGCTTGACGAGTTAGGCCGCCTACCAGGCATTGGTCCAAAGTCGGCTCAGCGCATTGCCTACCATCTTCTAGAGGTTGATTCCGAGGAGGCTCGCCGTTTGGCGCAGGCTATCTTGGAGCTTAAGCAGCAGGTGCATTTTTGCCCTATCTGCTTCAACTATGCAACGCGTGACGAATGCGACATCTGCCTGGACTCTTCCAGAGATCGCAGCAAAATCTGCGTGGTCTCCGAGCCTAAGGATGTCTCGGCAATTGAGCGCACCGGTGCGTTCCACGGCCTCTACCATGTTCTGGGCGGCGTAATCTCGCCCTATGGACAAGATTGGTCCCGAGCAGCTCCACGTGCGCGAGTTGCTGTCCCGCCTGGCCGATGGCACCGTTACCGAGGTAGTTCTGGCAACTAATCCGGACGTTGAGGAGAAACAACCGCAACGTACCTCTCCAGAACTATCAATCCGCTTGGAATGACGGTTACCCGACTGGCAAGCGGACTTCCCGTAGGCGGAGACCTTGAGTACGCAGATGAGGTAACATTGGGACGTGCAATTGAAGCACGTCGGGAGGTTTAAGCATGGCAAACCACATGAGAACAAGTTCATCTGGCGAGAAGACCCCTGAGGCTTCATCGGTTGACTTGAAGAACATTTCAACGCTTCGTGCAGGTCAGGGCGCTCAAATTCCTCAGAGCCCACGACAGGCCGATAACACGCCAGAACCTCCAAATAGAAAATCGGTCATCATCTTGGTGGTCGCAGCTATTGTTGCGCTGACTGCTCTGTTCTTTATTGTTCGTTGCGCTACAAGCACTAAGAGTGAATCTGCAAGCCAGCAGCCAAAGCAGACCCAGTCAGCCTACGCTGACGAGAAACAGCAGGATGAGCAGGCAGTTGACGGCTCAGTTACCTTCCACGGTATGAAGTACTCTCTGGAGAAGCAAAGCGACGGCAAAACTGCTGTTGTTCGCACCAGTGACTCGGGAACTAAGAGCGTTCTGTTTGAGGTTGAGGGAACTCCTACCAGCCTGATTCTTTTTAACGACACCATTTTGGTTCCGGAGAATCGCGATTCTGGCTGGGATGTTGTGGCATGTGCTCTGGTAGACGGATCACTTCCAACACTTATTGCCGATAAGGACGGCAAGGCTGTTGGTGGTAACGGAACTATCACTGCAGCTACGCTTGATGGAACTACGCTCAAGGTAACTGATTCCACGGGAAACACCACCAGCGTTGCCCTTCAGTAAAATTTCTCGTAAGGAAGTTGTGGATTTCTAGTGAGCGTTCACGCTTCTGAACTGCGGTTATTCTCGCCAAGTGGTTATTTTTCAAGAAAATTTTTCAAATTCGTTGGAAAATAACGCTAGACAAGAATAAAAGTTCCCTGTATTATTTCAATTCGCAACAAGGCGTCCGGGGTATTAGCTCAGCTGGTTAGAGCGCCGGCCTGTCACGTCGGAGGTCGCGGGTTCGAGCCCCGCATATCCCGCCATTGCATGTTCAAGCCCTCTTCGGAGGGCTTTTTCATTAGTAAAAAAGTCCAGCATAAAAGATTTAAATTACATCTTTAATTTATTGAAACCAAGTCAGAAAATAAAGCATTGTGTGCTATCTTTACATCAGAATGTATCTAAGTGCTTCTGCTGAAGAAACATTTAAATGCAGAGGTAAAGTGAGGTGGATTGTGCGGGATCAGAATACTTTGGATGCGCTGTCGCAATGCGATAGTGCAAATTCCATATCCGCAGAATCTGCTAACACAGAACACACTTCAGATTCGATCAAGAAAATTGCTGTTTTTGATTTTGACGGAACCGTCATTTCTGGACAGTCAGGACTTTTGTTCTCTGCGTATTTGCTCCGCCGTCACTTGTCTTCAATTTCTCGTACGTTGAAGCTTCTGTGGTGGGGAACCCGCTACAAGCTGCACCTTCCTCAAAGGCAGGAAGAGGCTCGCGAGCTGGTTGTTGGTGCACTTACGCAGTATAGCGTTGAGTTTGCAAATGCCGTCATGCACGATTTCATCGCGAGGTAATTGAGGGGATGTATCGCCCTCAGGCGCTGGAAGAGGTGCGTCGTCGGCAGGCAGAGGGTTGCTGTGTGCTGTTGGTTTCAGCAACGTTTGAACCTATCGCGGAATTGGCCGCCCAGAAGCTGGGAGTGGACGCGTTTCTCGCCACAAAGATGCAGGTGGGAGCCGACGGGCACTATACCAGCAAGGTTGACGGACCTGTGATTGAGGGCGCTCAGAAGTTGGTCTCGGCAACCGAGTGGTGCAACCAGCGCTTTGGCGAGGGCAACTGGGAGATTGCGTACGCGTACGGCGATCATTACTCGGACGCAACGCTTTTGTCGGCAGCTCAAACGCCGTGCGCCGTTTGCCCCGGTCCAACGCTTGCCAGGCTTGCAAACAAGCGCGGCTGGAAAATTTTGAACTGGTAACAACGATTGAACTAAAAGCAACATCTGAACTGATAGCAAGAATCAATCTGTAACAACGATTGACCTGGTCACAAGCCAGATAAGTGAGAAAAGCAGTCCCTCAAGCGGACGCACGAGGGGTACTTTGGAGAACTAGTGGAAATTTCACGCAAAACTGATTATGCAATCCGCATGCTTTCTTCGCTGGTGAGAAGCCCAAAGAAGCTTCTTTCTGTTCGCGACGCCGCAGAAGAAAACGATATTCCATACTCCTTTGCTCGCTCAATCCAGCACGACCTGGTCATTGCAGGAGTAATTGTCAGCACGCGCGGCGTGCACGGCGGCATGATGCTGGCTATTGATCCTAATCAGGTGAGCGTTCTTGACATTGTTGAGGCAGTTCAGGGACCTGTTTTCATTTCTAGCTGTGAGTGGGCAGGTCCTAATAATGAGCCATGCCCTCGTCGTAATTCGTGCTATTTTGGGACCTCTTTGGTGCAGTGCCGAGAAGACCTTGCGTAATTTCTTTGCGTCCGTGACTCTGCATCAAGTTGTTGTAGAGGGTCTTATGCCAGAGATGGTGGGCGAGTTCCAGCTGGTAAAGAATGAGAATGCCCAGCGTAATGAGCAGATTATCCAGAATGCCGCTGCCGCTATTGAGGCTGAGATTACTGCCGGCACGTTTGATAACCTGCTTGATGGTGAGGTTATTTCTGCCGAGAAAAAGCCTTACGAGTTCAATATTGGTCGATAAGAAAATCTCACATACAAAAATGAGTGGCGAAGTGGAACCCGCATCAGAACTCACGCCGGAACTGCGTGCATTTGTCGAGTTCGTAGCCAAGAAAGGTCGCGAGTTGTACCGCGATTTGCCTTGGCGTCGCACGTATGACCCGTATGCTATCTGGATTTCTGAGGTTATGCTTCAGCAGACGCAGGTCAGCCGCGTAGATGGTCGCTGGCAGAGGTGGCTGGAGCGATTTCCCAACGGTTGATGCGCTGGCTGCCGCCGCGCCTTCGGACGTGCTTGAAGAGTGGCAGGGCCTGGGCTACAACCGTCGTGCTTTGTCCGTGCATCGAGCTGCTCAGGCAATTTCTGAGGCTGGCGGCGTCTTTCCACAAGATCCAAAGGAGCTGGTAAAGCTTCCCAGGCATTGGTCCTGCTACTGCGGCGGGTATTCGTGCGTTTGCGTTCAACCTGCACGGTGTTTACCTGGAGACTAACGTGCGCACGGTCTTCCTGCACGAGCTGTATCCGCAGGCAGAGGGCGTGCCAGACTCCGAGCTTGTCCCGCTGGTAGAGCTCACGTGCCCTGCGAGTGTTGAGGACGCCGTGAGCGTGGCGAACGCCGATAGCGCTGCGAACGTTGTGGACGCCGATAGCGCTGCGAACGACGCCACAGCGGAGCTCACGCCACGTAGCTGGTACTACGCCCTTCTCGACTATGGCGCGTACCTGAAGAAAACCATTCCCAACCCTTCGCGAAGGTCCAAAGCCACGTCAAGCAGTCGCGCTTTGAGGGATCTCATCGACAGAAGCGAGCCGAGCTCTTGCGCGTTCTTCTCGCCCATAAAGACGAGGGAGGAGCGGTGTTTGAGACGCTTCACCAGGAGCTCTGCCAGATTGAGGTCAATGCGGGGCGAGAAACCCTTGATGAGCAGGTTACCCTTGGCTTACTTGAAGAACTTGCGAAGGAAGGCTTTTGTCAGAAAAATGATGAATACTGGTTGCCCTAAATGGTTATAATTCATAGTGCTGACGAAGGGGTCAGTATATGAGCACAAGTGCTAATGATTATCATTTGCACTTGTTTGCTAAAGGTAACACAGCGCTACCCAGGCGCTTAACATCGCGCTCACAAGCGCTTTGACATGCGTTAACGTGCCACTCGTTAGCGCGGGAGAGGAGAAAAAATGGCAGTAGATTTTGAGAATTCTCAGACAAAGAAGAACCTCGAGGCAGCTTTTGCTGGTGAGTCCCAGGCTACCAACAAGTACAGCTACTATGCTTCCCAGGCTGCAAAAGATGGTTATCAGCAGATTTCCAACATTTTCACCGAGACTTCTGGCAACGAGAAAGTTCACGCTAAGCTTTGGTTCAAGTATCTCCACGGTGGCAAGATTCCAGAGACTGCAGAGAACCTCAAGGACGCAGCTGCTGGCGAGAACTACGAGTGGACCACTATGTACGCTGACTTCGCTAAGGTAGCTGAGGAGGAGGGCTTCGCAGAGATCGCTGCTAAGTTCCGTCTTGTCGGTAACATCGAGAAGACTCACGAGGAGCGCTATCAGAAGCTTCTTGAGCGCGTTGAGTCCGGTGAGGTCTTTGAGCGCGAGGGTGTCAAGGTTTGGAAGTGCCTCAAGTGCGGTCACCTGCACGTTGGCGCATCTGCACCAAAGGTTTGCCCAGTCTGCGGTCACCCACAGGCATACTTCGAGGAGCAGTCCCTCAACTACTAAGTTGTAGGTGCTCTGAGCTGTGACGATGCGCAACGACGCGAAGCTGCAGCTCAAACTTCTAGTGCGTTAAAAATGTACCCGCCAGCAGGTCATCGGCTTGCTGGCGGGTATTTTTGTGCGTAGATGTTGCGGTGAGATTGGGTTTCTCGCTATATGCTCGTTGCGCGCCTGATTTGCTCAAAGAATCTGTAACTTTTGCCTAAATGCTTCAAAGAATCTGTGGATTTGCCTGATTTCATCAAAGAATCTGTGTCCAAAATACAGAATCATTGCACTTTTCAGGCTCGCTTTTCAGGCAGATTTTAAAGCGCGTCCGAGCTCGCGCTTTCAGGAAGCCTGATTTTCTCGCCATGTCTGAGTAATTTGCCGGAAAAGTTTACCAAGTCTGAGCTATTTGCCGGTTTTTCTCGTCATGTCTGAGTAAATGTACTCAGACTTCATGCACTTTTCAGGCTTATCGCGGCGCTTGAGTCTGGATTCGCAACTCAGAAGCACCTGGCGAGAAACCCGTGCTCGTAGCATGCGCGCCTGGCGAAGCCCGTGCTTGCGGCACCCGCGGCACCCGCGCTCTCAGCTCAGTGCCGGGCCAGCGTGCCGGGCCCCGCGCTTACCCCTTGAACCAGCGATTGGGCTGCTCGTAGGAGGGGCAGATGTCGCTCATGGGACAGCCGACGCACTTGGGGTTGCGAGCGGTGCAGGTTTCTCGCCCAAAGTGAATCCACTCTTCGTTGACGTCTTTCCAGAGCTCGTGGGGAGAAGCGCGAGCAGGTCCTTTCTCGGCAGCCAGCGGCGTGGAAGCCGAACTCAGGCGCATGCGCTTGGAGATCCTGTACACGTGCGTGTCTACCGCGATGCCGTCGACCACGTTAAACATCTTGTTGAGGACGATGTTTGCGGTCTTTCGACCAACGCCCGGGAGCGTGACCAGGTCTTCCATGGTGCCCGGAACTTCTCCGCCGTACTCCGTCAGCAGAATTTGCGCCGTCTCTACGCAGTGCTTGGCCTTTGCGCGCCAGAAGCCGATGGTCTGGATGACCTCTCCAACCTCGACAGCATTGGCGGCCGCCATGGACGGTGCGTCGGGCCAGCGGCGGAACAGCTCGGGTGTGACCTTATTTACCGCGGCGTCAGTAGTTTGCGCCGAAAGCATAACGCTGATGAGCAGGGTAAACGCGTCGTGATAATCCAGAGCGCTCTGGACGCTTGGATAGAGCTCGTGCATGCGTCGGCACAGCTCAATGCCGCGTTCTACCTTGACTTTCTTTGATTCTCTGGGCATAACCTCTCCTCAATTCCTTCTATGTGTACCCAGTATGTAGTTACGTTATCACGTGAGGCGAGAATAGCAAAATAGCTGCATAACAGCTACAATAACAGCCCAATTGAAAAGTTATCAAACCTGTTCGTGGGACGTCGCGGCAAGTGCACGACGCGCCTCGTCCAGCAAGGTTTGGTGTAACCCGCATGCGTTTGCATGTGGGTTTAGCGGCATGGCGGGAGACTGTGTGTTTATCAATAGAGTTGCAGCTCAACTACTGAGCGCGCCCGAGCTAGAGAAGCTGAAACGAGAACTTTCGCGCGGATCAGACGCCACGCTGTCCCTCTCGCAAAGCGCTCGTCCGCTGATGCTAGCTGCACTTTGGGCGCAAAATCCCCGCCCATGCTTGCTGGTTGTCGCGGGCGAGGACGCCGCGGACCGTACGGCGCGCTCGCTTGCAGCGTGGCTGGGAAACGACGCTGTGCTGCGCTATCCCAATCGCAAGGATCGTCCCTGGTCGGATACCACGCCAGACGACGCCCTTATTGGAGCCAGGTGTCGCGCCATCGCCAAGCTCTCTGCTGGCGAGAAGGTCATTGTAGTTGCAAGTGCTCACGCGCTGATGCGCAGAGTTCCCCCTGTTGGTTCGGGCTATTTTCTTCCTGCAACGTTTACCGTTGGCGACGACGTCCCCTTTGAGGACGTTGCCTCGCTGCTCGTCGGCATGGGATATGCCGATACAGGCGAGGTAGATGCGCCAGGCACCTTCCACATTCACGGCGATACGGTTGATATCTTCCCAGCTCAAGCTACAAGCCCTGTACGCATTGAGTTCTTCGGAGACGAGATTGACCGCATCAGGCGCATGGTGGCGGCTACCGGACAGACTATCGGTGCCATTGATGAGGTTACCGTTGCCCCAGCTAGAGAGCTTGCGTTTACCAAAGAGACCATTCGCCGCGCAGAAGAAGCGCTCTACACACGCGTGCGCAAGAAAACTCTGCACTCGCTGCTGACCTGGAGCTTATTCAGCGCGGAGCTCAGGCTCCTGCACTTGAGCGTTATCTTCCGGTGTTGTATGGAGGCACTGCCAGCCCGCTTGAGCACATCTCTTCAAAAACGCTGGTAGTTCTTGCGGAGCCACGCTCACTGTTTGACGATTGTCAGCGTGCCTTTGACGAAATTTCTGCATCCGCAACAGCATCAAAAGTGAAACTAGATGGTCTGTATACAGATCCCAAGGCCATGGACTTTTGGCTCGCAGCAGCCTCGTCCTTCTCGTCACTTTTTGCGTACGGGAGCTGCGGTAACGTCGGAGCTCTCTGTGGTACAGCCGTCTATTGCAGGCTCGGACACAAAGCTTTTGGGTCGCGTGAGGCAGCTGGTGCAAGACCGCGATGCTGTGGTATTTGCGGTGCCCGATCGTGCCGCTCGAGAGCATCTCAAGTTGCTTTTCTCGGATGAGTCCATTCCGTTTGAGGAGTCGTTGGGTACGGCGCTTGAAAACGAACCTGATCAAAACGGTGCTTACGTGCCACTCAAGCGTGGTCGTGTCACGTTTACCGACGCACCTGTTCCCGCCGGAATCATTATCCCTACAGCTAATCTAGCAGTGCTTTCTGTCTCGGACTTGACGGCCAGAAGCGCGCGCAACAAGAAGCACTCCAAACGTATTGACCCCACAACGGTGACGTTCCCGTTTAAGCCGGGCGACTACGTTGTCCACGCAACGCACGGTATTGCGCATTTTACAGCTATTGTGCGTCAAGAAGTTGCAGGTAGAGAGCGTGATTACTTCCTGCTTGAGTATGCCAATGACGATAAACTCTATGTGCCCCTGGAGCAGGTTGACCGCATTACGCGCTATGTAGGACCTGACGGCAATAATCCACGCCTGACTAGGCTTAACACGGCGGATTGGTCGCGCGCTACTAACAAGGCAAGAAAGTCTGCCAAGAAACTGGCATTTGACCTGGTAGACCTCTACACGCGCCGGGCTTCGGTGCCGGGCTATGCGTTCTCACTGGACACTCCCGCTCAGGAGGAGATGGAGTCCAGCTTCCCGTATCAGCTGACGCCAGACCAAGAAAGCGCTGTTGCAGACATTAAGCTGGACATGGAAGCGCGCAAGCCAATGGACCGTCTGCTTTGCGGAGACGTGGGCTTTGGCAAGACAGAGGTGGCGCTGAGAGCTGCATTTAAGGCATGCCAGGATGCTCGTCAGGTTATGATTTTGTGCCCAACTACCATCTTGGCTCAGCAGCACTACGAGACGTTTTTCTCGCGATTTGCTCCGTTTGATTTGAAGGTAAGCGTGCTTTCGCGTTTTGTGACTCCTGCTCAGCAGAAAAAGCGCTTGAGGGATTTGCGGATGGAACCGTAGATGTGCTGGTAGGAACGCATAGGTTGCTCTCAGCTGACGTCAATCCGCACGACTTAGGCTTGGTTATCATCGACGAAGAGCAGCGCTTTGGCGTACAGCACAAAGAGCAGCTCAAAAACATGCGCGAGCAGGTAGACGTGCTGACGCTCTCGGCAACGCCCATTCCGCGCACCATGCAGATGGCCATGAGCGGCGTTCGTGACATGAGCCTGATTCTGACGCCGCCGCCTGGCAGAAAGCCTGTTCAGGTTATGGTGGGCGAGTACAACCCGGATCTTGTTTCCGCAGCTATTAGAAGTGAGTTGGAGCGAGAAGGACAGGTGTACTACGTGTCCAACCGCGTGACCACTATTGATGAAGCGGTGGCTCGCGTGGAGGAAGCTGCGCCGGAGGCTCGTGTGGGTGTGGCTCACGGCCAGATGAGCGCTCGCGAGGTAGAGAACGTCATGCTTGCCTTCCAGGAGCACGAGATTGACGTTTTGGTGGCCACCACCATCATTGAGTCCGGCATTGATAACTCGCATACTAATACGCTGATTATCGAGGACTCTCAGCGTTTGGGACTGGCTCAGCTGTACCAGCTCAAGGGCCGTGTTGGTCGCGGTAGGCAGCAGGCGTACGCGTACTTTATGTTCCCAGCAGAGCTACCGCTGACGGAAGAAGCAACCGAGCGCCTGACTGCAATCAATGAGTTCCAAGATCTGGGCAGTGGCATGCGTATTGCCATGCGTGACCTGGAGATTAGAGGTGCCGCTCCCTTATGGGCGCTGAGCAGCACGGAAACCTTTCCAGCGTTGGCTTTGATCTCTTTACACAGATGCTGGGCGAGGCAGTTGCTGAGGCTCGCGGTGAGTCCGCAGAGTTGGAGCAGGCCGAGGTAACCATCAATCTACCTGCAGATTTCTATCTTGATGAGGACTATCTGCCAGAGGTTGACCGTCGCGTTTTGGTGTATCGTCGCCTTGCCGCAGCTACAGAGCTTTCCGATGTTGATGAGCTTCAACAAGATACCGAGAATAGCTTTGGTGCCCTGCCTCTTGCGGGCAAGAACTTGTTTGATCGCGCTCGCGTGCGTATTCGTGCGCAGCGTCTAGGCGCGACGTCAGTGAGCCTGACAAATGGACGCCTGGTATATCTGGGTGTAGAAATTCCTCGCGAACAAGCCCTCAAGTTGAAGGGTCGCGGTGCTATTGTGTATCCAAAGACGCATAAACTGGCGTATCCGTTCCACCGAAATGAAGAGCAGCTGATGCCCGCCGCCTTGGGAGTTCTGGAAGAGCTTGGTGGCGACGACGAGGTTGAGGAGTAAACATGAGCCAAACAGCAGGTCAGACGTCGCAGAACGCTGCGAGTGCCGCGCAGGATGCTGCGAGCGCCGCACAGAACGTCGCGTGCGCCGCGCAGGATGCCGCAAGCGCCGTGGACACGATCTTTACCGCACCACACCTCAGGTGGGGTGTTATTGGCTGCGGAGTCATTGCAAATCAGATGGCAGAGGCGTTGGCTTCGGTTGGCAGAACCATTGACGGCGTAGCCAACAGAACGCAAGAAAAGGCCGTCGCGTTTGCACAAAAACACCACGTCAAGCGTGTGTATGACAGCATCGACGATCTTCTCGCCAGCGACGAGATTGACGCGGTGTACCTGACCACGCCTCACAACACACATCATCTACCTGCGAAAAAGCACTTCAGGCGGGCAAGCACGTTCTGTGCGAGAAGTCCATTACGCTCAACTCCGCTGAGTTGCTTGAGGCCGAAGAACTTGCTCGTCAAAACGGTGTTCAGCTCATGGACGCCTGCACCATTTTGCATATGCCACTCTACAAAGAGCTGGTCAGCCGCGTAGATTCGGGCGAGTTTGGTCCCAGTCAACCTGATCCAGGAGAATTTTGGCAGCTACAAAGAGTTTGACATGGAGAATCGCTTCTTCAATCCCAAGCTTGCCGGTGGCGCCCTTCTGGACATTGGCGTCTATTCGCTGACGCTGGCCCGTCTTTTCTTGAAGAGCCAGCCTCATGACGTGCTTTCTATGATGAATCCGGCGCCTACCGGCGTTGATCGAGACGGACGGCATTTTTGCTCAGAAACGCCGAGGTCAGATGGTTGTTCTGGCGCTGACACTTCATTCCAAGCAGCCAAAACGCGCCATGATTTCCGCTGATAAAGGCCTTCATTGAGATTATGGAGTACCCACGCGCGGACGTTGCCACAATCACCTGGACTGACGACGGCAAGCAGGAGAAAGTCCAGGTAGGACGTACCGCTGATGCTCTGGCATACGTGCTGGCAGATCTGGAGGCCGCTGTTGCAGGAGATGCTTCTGCTCAGGCGCAGCTTGAGGTCTCAAAGGACGTTATGGAGCTCATGACTGGCCTGCGCAATGACTGGAACTTCCTGTATCCCGAGGAGCAATAAACTACATGACATCTGACGAGAAGATCGCCCAGCTAGCGGCTGCAGTTGATGAAGAGACAAAGGCTCGTCCGGGCGCGCCTCAGACACATCCGGAGTTTGACCGCCTGATCAGAACTATCTGGCGGCTTCGTCAGGAGGATGGCTGTCCTTGGGATAAGGAACAGACGCATCAGTCCATCTCAAAGAACATGATTGAGGAGGCCTATGAGGCGGTTGAGGCTATTGCTGAGGACTCTCCCGAACACCTTGAGGAGGAGCTTGGCGACGTGCTTGAACAGGTAGTTCTTCACTCGCAGATTGAGGCGGACAGCGGTGCCAGTGCGGGCAGTGGCGCACGCGATTGTGCAGCGGGTATGGCTGACGCGTTCAATCGTGCAGCGGGCTTCGACATCGACGACGTATGTCGAGCGCTCAACCAGAAGCTGGTACGCAGGCATCCGCATGTATTTGGGCCAGAAGCTGGCTCAGCGTCGTCGGCTGCGGCTGTCTTGGACGTGTGGGAGAGCGTCAAAGCTGAGGAGCGCGCCAGTGCGGAAGATACCGTGCACACCGAGGGTCTTCTCGACTCGGTTCCACAGTCTCTACCTGCGTTAATGCAGGCCCAGAAGATCTCAAAGCGTGCCGCAAAGATGGGCTTTGAGTGGGCGTCAGTTAGTGATGTGTGGGACAAGGTTGCCGAGGAGCGCGCGGAGTTTGACGCTGAAGCCCCAGGTACACAGCAGAAAACGGACGAGTTTGGTGACATCTTATTTGCGCTGATAAACGTTGCTCGCTGGGAAGGCGTTGACGCGGAAGAAGCGCTGATGAGCGCCTGCAGAAAGTTCCGCGCTCGCTGGTCGTACATGGAGAAAGCTGCTACTGAGAGAGGCTTCTCGCTTGACGAGAAACCCGAGCTACAAGAAGATTTATGGCAAGAGGCAAAACGTCATCTTGATGCGTAGCAAGCTGCGTGAATCGCACGAAGACGTGCAACGTACCGCAAAGTTTACGACTTGCCGTTGGAGCGACGACTTCTATTCGGTAAAACGATGAAATTCCAAACTGAGGCAGGGCTATCGGCGCTGCCTCTGCCATAATAAAGATGTTGCAATTTGTTGCGACGCATCACCAAACAAACCAGAAATGAGATCCGTGATGAGTCAAGACACCACTAAAAAGAGTGGTACAAAAAGAAAAACAACGCCCACCAAGCGTTCCGTTGAGCCTCTTAAAGAGACTACCGCGGAGCATACCTCTGGTGTTCTCAAAATATTTTCAACTAAAAAAGCCGAGAAACCCCAGGTAACTGAGAAATCTCAATCTAATCAGAAGTCGGCTGTGGCAAAGAAAGCTGTGGCGGCTCCAAAAGATACAGCATCGTCAGAGGGCACGAAGCCATCAAAACAAGCATCTTCCCAGGAGAGTTCCAAGGACATTAAGTCTAAAAGGACTGTTCAAGTTAAGAGGATTGATAGGACTCAGAAGCCCGAAAGAGGTCAAAAGTCCGAGCGCGGTCAGAAGTCTGAAAGAACCAATAAACCGCAGTTCAGCGTAGCTTCTCTGGTAGAGCTTAAAGACAACGCACTTGACTTCGCGCGCAATCATACCAAGCTTGTCATTTTTCTCGGCGTTGTAATCTTCCTGCTTGTGGGATTGTATCCACCAATTCGTGGCTACTACCACGCTGTTCGCGAGCATGACGAGTTGCTGCTAAATCAGCAGAAGCTCGAGGAAGATCAAAAACGACTTGAGTCCGAGGTTCAGGGTCTGCAGACAAAAGAAGGCATCATAGACGAGGCTCATAAGCAGGGCTTGGTTTCTGGCGACGAGGAATCTGCGCGGGTAGAGGGCCTTGATAAAAAGAATGATGAGAATACCGTTCAGCGCCCTGATTATCCTTGGTACATCAAGGTAGGGGACTTTGTTTTTGGATTCACACCAGGCGATTCCGGCAATACTGAGGCTCCTAAGAGCGCAAACTCTGACGACTCTACCTCTGCACCAGCTCCTGGAGAGTCTCACGAGCAGAAGAACTCTGGAGAAGGCGGATCTTCTGAGGGGTCCGGCTCCAACAATTCAAAGTCTGATAGTGGGAACTCACAATAATGCTTCTAGCTGCAATTGATATTGGAACCGTAACTGCTCGACTTGCGCTTGCGCAGGTAGAGGACGGTCGTGTCATTCGCATGGCCAAATATACCGAGATTGTCAATTTGGGCGAGGGTGTTGATACGGCAAAGCGCCTGCTACCTGAGGCAATCCACCGTTGCGTTGGTTGCGTTTCTTCTTATGTTGATCATGCGAGAAAAGAGGGCGCTGAGGCTGTTGTATGCACGCTCACAAGCGCCGCTCGCGATGCAGAAAATGCTCCTGACCTGGGAATGGGTCTGGCCTCATTGGGACTTGAGCCCATGATTATTCCAGGTGAGATTGAAGGTGCGCTCACCTTTTTGGGCGTCTCTCATGATTTTGAGAACCACCGCATTCTTGTTGCCGACAGTGGTGGCGGCTCAACTGAGCTGGTCGTTGGCACGTTAGCTGGCCAGCAGCTTGACATCAACTTTGTCGAGTCCGTTGATCTTGGCTGCAGGCGCCTGACCGAGCGTTTTAACCTGTCGGCAGATCACCCATCAGCTGAGGACATTGATGGAGCTCACCAAATGGCAGCTCAGATGATGTCTGAGGCTATCGGCCGAGCTCAACAGCAGTGTGCAGTGCCAGAGCTTTTGGTTGGTGTCGGCGGAACCGCAACCAGCCTCATTGCCATCAGGGACCACCTTGACCCGTATGACCCGTCAAAAGTGCACCTCAATCACATCTCGATTGATGAGGTGTCGCAGATAGAGGGGCTTCTCGCCAGCAAAACGTTAAAGGAGCGAGAAGACATAACGGGATTGCAGGCAAAGCGCGCGCCCGTCATGCTCGCGGGAACTATTTTGCTTGCAGAATTGATGAAGAATTCGGGCTTTAAACACCTGGTAGTAAGCGAGAGTGACCTGCTCTTTGGCCTGGTGATAACTGCTGCTGCCGTTCACCAGGGAAAGCAATCGCCTGTGATTTGGCAGCCAATTTTGCGCCCGCTTGATAAAAAGTAGTGGCATAATAGCTAGACATATCCGGGGGCGTGGCGGAATTGGCAGACGCAGGGGACTTAAAATCCCTCGACTTCGGTCTTGCGGGTTCGAGTCCCGCCGCCCCTACCACTTTTATTGCAGAATAAATAGCGTTTTAGCTGCGCATTTTCAGAAAATATTTAAGTATTAGTCCTTATTGGGCATAAAATTTGTATAGCTCTTGATATGGTAAAACTTAACTCACAAGTCAGCTCATGGGACAAAAATGGGACAACATTTAGTTCAACCATTTATTCTTTATCGACGCCGATGAATTGTCTGTGAGTATTAACAGCTAAAAGAAAACCCCGCTTGTAGCGGGGCTAGAGGTTACTAGTCAAGCTTTGCCTTATGTAATTAAAGGCAGCCATTTTCGGGATAACGTCTGAATTCGACATCTTTGAATTCAGCCTTCAGCTCTTCTGGAGCTGAATCTTTTACGCCGTTGTCGTCAAAATAGTGCTCCAAAACATAGCTAAAATCATATTTATCAAATAATGACTTAAGAAATGGTCATATCAGGCAAGTGTAGTCATTATCAAATCTCCAGATAAACTAGTGTTTTTAGGGCTTCTTCTTATTATAGATTCGTAGAGTTGAGTGCGTCCCAAAAAGGTTAAAGCTTTTTATTTTTTTCTAGACAATGGGAGTAAAGTTCTTTTTTTCGGCTTTTTTTCAGTAGGACCATCCCAAAGGTGAAATAGTCAGGATAAACGCTTTGAAATATTTCCTCAACGCTAATAAGGGCAATAGTTCATCTGTTTGGGAGAGCCCATAAAGGTACGCTATAATCATATAGCTTCTTTGTAGCTGTCTCGGGATACTTTCTATAACAAGTCATTTTAAACATGCTCCCATGCACGATGAGAGTTGCTACCCATTTCACTCAAAGAATCTTTATATAGAGATATCAAGCAGTCAGAGCATTATATCGAGTCACTTCCTCAGCAGTAAAATTAGCTTTATTATCTCACCAAAGTGGCTTTAAAGCAGGCGTTCTTCTGTCATATAGAATTTTAATTTAGCCAGATAACTCCTATTCTGTTCTCTTTCAGAAACTTGTATACTACTTGTCTTGTACCTAACGTATGTATGACTAATTTCTAACTCACTTCGGAGGACCTATGTCATTTGAGACAGGAGTTTTTCCGGTTTTAGTTTCTGAGGACGCAGCTTTAGAGTCACTATCTCCGCAGGTCAGGGGAGGACTCAATACGTCGTCTGCTACACCTCTTCATGTTCAGCTGTCGGATTTGATGCGTGTCAAAATCCTGTCAGAAGACTGGAAGGCAGGAACGTATATTCTGTCTGAGGCCGAATTTATGGCGCAGTATGGTGTCAGCCGAGGAACCATCAGAAAAGCTATTCAATCCCTGGTCAAAGAGGGTTTGCTGCTTACTCAAAAGGGTCGAGCAACGCAGGTTATTTCTAACACCGTTCGTCATGCGGCGGGAAATACTGTGCTTTCATTTGCAGCCGCACTCAGAGATGGCGGCTTTGAGTATCGAACTGAAGTCCTGTTTAAGCAGGTGGTTCCTGCAGATCAAGCCGTTGCCGAGCACCTGGAGATTCCCATTGGCTCTGACGTACTCTTTTTGCGTCGCGTTAGGAGTGTCTCGGATAGGCCGGTAGTGTGCCAGGAATCATGGTCTAACCTGCTTGTTTGTCCTCAGCTTGAAGAGGCAGACTTTGAGAATGAGTCGCTCTTTCGACGCGGTTGAAAGAACATCTCAAAAAGAGATTGCGCGCTCTCGCATGCGCTATCAGTCGCAAATTGCAGGTAAAGACCATGCCGACTACCTGCAGTGTTCTCCAAATGAGGCTTTGCTTGTACTTGAGCAGGTAATCGAGCTGTCCGACGGCAATTGCATTGAGTGGAGCCAGACTTGGCTTGCCCCACATCAGAGTGTTGTTGGCGTATCTGAGCAGGTAGATGGCTCTATTGGACCTCTGGACATCTCTTCTGTTCGTCAGTCAGAGCACGTGGGTGCATCGCTGACTTCTGCAGAAATAGACTCTGATCAGCGCAAACAGCTTGAGCTTTGACTTTGCGTCACGAGGCGCTAGCGGTGCGTCGAGGCATCATCGAGCTGGCACATCGCTACAGCTCCACGCCATTCCACATTGGCGGCGCGTGTTCTGTGGCAGACATAGTTTCCGTGCTTTTGAGCAAGGTTATGCAGGTAGGCCACAGGGATTGCGAGTGGGAACTCAGAGACCGCTTGATTCTCTCTAAGGCTCACACATCGCTGGCGCTGTTCCCAGCTCTTCTACGTGCAGGGAATGATCTCTCAAGAGGATATTGACCGCGGAGTCTTTTGGACCCGATGCCGTCCTCTTTAAGCATCCACTGCGAGACCCTCAGCGCGGTTTTGAAATCTCCGGTGGCAGCCTTGGCATGGGCTTGGGCTACGCCGCTGGCCTGGGGTTAAGCCTTCGCAGAAAAGATCTTCCTTCTCGCGTTTTTTGTATTTTGGGCGACGGCGAGTGTGACGAGGGTTCCATTTGGGAGAGCGCGGCGTTTATCGGCCACAACCAGCTTTCCAACGTGACGGTCATTGTTGACCAGAACCGCATGCAGCTGGACGGCCCTTGCGCGTCCATTTTGGACACCGGTTCAATTGCAAGAAAGTTTGATGCGTTTGGTTTTGAGTCTGTCGAGGTAGACGGACATGATGTGCTTGCACTGTACGACGCATTGAAAGCAGCAAACTTCAGGCCTCGCGCGATTATTGCGCACACCATCAAGGGCAAAGGGACTCTCGTTTGCCGAGAATAACGTCTCGTTCCACGACGCGTGCGTGACGGACGACCTCTATGAACAGGCATTGCTCTGATCTGAAAGTTGCAGAGGAGGCATGCTCATGCTAGATACATCTTTGCAGCCAGCGTGCATTTCGGCTGAAGAGTCGCAGATGCTTGCGGGTATGAATACAAAAGAGGTATTTGGTTGGGTAATGGGTAAGCTCGCTGAAGATGACGAACTGCTAACCGTTGCTGTGGCTGACTATGGTCGTCGTCTGAACTTGGACCATTTCCGAGAGATTAGGCCAGACGGCTACATTCAGTGCGGAATTGCGGAACAAAACCTTATTGAGGTGGCATCTGCCTGCGCAAATGAGGGTTTCCACGTTTTTGCGCCGTGCTACGCCACGTTTGTGACCTCTCGAACGCTGGATCAGATTCGTGTCAACCTTGGCATGATGAAGTCGCCTGTGGTGCTTGTAGGTGTTGCTGCCGGTTGCGAATCCGCAGCTACAGGACCATCTCACATGGCGGTGGAGGACATTGCGGTAACCAGGGCCATCCCGGGACTTTCCGTGTTCAATCCGGTTGATAACGCCCAGCTTGCCGCAACGCTCATGGAGCTTGAAAAGCATCCACGACCAGCTTACGTGCGTATGACCTCGTGCGATGGTGTCAATCTGCATCCAGATGGTTACGTTTTTGATGCCTCTGGTGTCGAGAAACTCTTTGAGTCAGCTGGCGCGGCGGATACGGTGGACCCAGCAGTCGCAGACGGTGCCGCAACTACCTCTCAACCGAAACACGTGACCGTTCTTGCAACAGGCGCGATAACCAGCCGAGTCGTTGAGGCAGCTCAGCGAGCAGCAGAGCAGTTAGCAACTGAGCAAGCCGCTGCCGCTCAGACAAACATCGAGGTCTACGGCGTATCGAGCATCAAGCCACTTGACGCATCTCTGACGGAAATCTGTCAGAACTCTGACGTGATTTTTACGGTTGAAGAGCACAGCGTTTTGGGTGGATTTGGCAGCGCGATTGTCGAGCAGCTTAGCGCGTCAGGCCCATGTCCGCAGGTACTACGTTTAGGCATGCCAGATACATACCTCGAAGCAGACGTTCACCACAACATTCTTGCGCGTGCTGGATTATCGATTGAGAGTCTACAAGAGGTTCTTCTCGCCAACTGTTAAATTAGGACCTAAGAAAATAAGAGACCAAGAAAATAGGACCTAAAAAAACAAGAAAAAACCCAAGGGAGCGTTTGCTGCCTTGGGATTTGCGTTCTATGGTGCCCCCAACGGGAATCGAACCCGTATTGCCGCCTTGAAAGGGCGATGTCCTAACCGTTAGACGATGGGGACGCGAAGAAAAAGTATAGCAAAGATGCTGCAGATTTCTAGGGCTAAACGAGCTGATTTTGAGCTTTCATCTATTCTTCGTTTTCCCACCAGTCCAGTCCGGCCTTAAACGCGTAGTCGCGAGCGCTCTGAGTCACGCCAGGCACCGACTCAGCCCACGAAATAAATTCCGGCACGTCGGCGATAATCGCTTCGGCCTCGTGAACTGCGATAACGTTTCTCGGCAAACGTGTCAGGCGTAAAATTGATTCTGCACGGAATGTAGAGATCAACAAAAGATGGCCTGAGCAGCGCATATGCCGCTCCCTCGCCGAGGTTGACAAAGCCTTTGAGCGCGCGCTTTGCCGCGGGCATGCGATTCAACTTGAAGAACAGCAGCGTAAACGCCAGACGCATCCAGGCATTTGACTGATACCCGCAACTCTCGTCAAGCTTGTGGAGCCCTTCCTCATCTTCCAGGCGAGCAAGAACATATGCCAAGGTAAAACGCGCACCCAGCAAATCTGTTGGCGAGAAGAACAGGAGATCTTCACAGGCTTTTTTGGAGAGCTTGAAGCAGGCGCAATCTGTTGCTACCTGGGCAATCTGCGTGTAGAGGCGCAAAAGTGGTCGAGCTTCAGCGCAGGTCCAAGCGTCGCCGTGAGTTTGCTTTGCTTGCTCTACCTTTGGCCTAAAGATAGGGTCAAATTCTTTTTGCAGGTCAAGCAGGTCGTTGAGGATTGCTGCAGGATGATTGTTGGAGATTTGCGCCAGGATTCTCTGTGCTTCTAGGTTAATACTTGTGTTGTTAAGAGCTGGGTTTTCAGTAATTTTTGTCATCTGATTATGCAAGAAATTAAGCAAATCCATCCGACTTGCAAGAAAGTCAGCATCGGAATCAATTTCTTTAGTAATTCCAGCCTGATACTTGCCAATGACATTGACGTATTGAGCAAAAGCCTTTTCTTCTTCGTCAGAAATAAAGTCTTCAGGCGAAGCCTCTACCGCAAGCTTCAACTCGTAGAGAGCAGCTTCAGAGACGATGTTCTTTTCTCGCGCACACTTAGCTACCAGGCGGTCTACCTGCTCACTGACCATATCGTTAGCGGAATGCTTAATCACTCTGCATCACCACCCGAGTATGGATTATTTGGCCCGTCGATATGCGGTCCGCTTGGTCGCGGACCAGCGGGACCTCCGGGGAAGCCAGGGGCCGACCGGGCCGCCAGGAGCTGGGAGCCAGCTGGGCCGTCGGGCACGCTGCCGCCGGATTCACCAGGGAACGAATCGGCAGAAGCGAACAAGGCATTTGCCTGCATTTGAAGTTCTTTTTCTGCCAGCTCAACGGTCTTTGGGTCTCTCGCCCTAACTTGATCTGCAAGCCAACGACCAAGAACACCGCGTCCTATCAGGTCATTTCCTTCTTGCAGCAGCACGGTGGCCTCTGCAATGGCAATGATGAGCTCGTCCTCAGAATAGGGGAGCACGTTAAGGCGCGAGAACTCTCCCTCGGGCAAATCCTTCTGCACAAAACAGCAAAGCGTTGCCTCGGGATAGCGCTCAATCAGCAGGTCAAGGTAGTGTTCCGCCTCAACCAGCTCACGCTTCTTGAAGTGGATGGCCAAGCGAGCCAGCAAAATCCACGGGTCATCTGCCCCTCGAGGAGGATCTAGCTTGCGGTACTGGTCCATGAGGTTGTCGAGGGCGTCCTCGTCCTCGAGTTTTGCGTATGCGAGCGCAAGCGTAAAACGAGCATCGGCTGCGTCCGCAGCGTCAAGCTCCAGGAGTTTCTCGCCATATGCGATGGCGTCTTTGTTGCGGCCGCAGATAAGTGCGCGAGAAGAAAGCGTGGCTAACCAGCGCTTATAGGGGTTGATGGCCAGGCGCTGGGCAAGTTCTGCCTGCTCGGCGGGAAGCCCCTGCGAGGACTCTTGCGCCTTCTGGTAGCACGCGGCCTCAACCTGGGGGAGCTTCTCCACAAGGAACTGGTAGTAGGCGTCAAAAAGCCTGCTATTTGAGGCGTGGAGCATGCGCTGGGCGTCAAAACAGTTGGGGTCCAGCTGAATGGCCTGATTGAGGAGGCGTTTTCCCTGGTCGATAAGGGCCTGCGCCTGAGATTCTTCGACAAACGGCAGGCGATAATCAACAATCTCGGCCGCTTGCGCAACTAGATTGAACGCGCGGTCTTCGTCGGTTTGAGGGAGGGAATTGCGGTCGTTGGAGAATCGCCAGTTGAAGTCCTTCATCAGCGTAGCAATGCTGTCCTCGTCGCTGACTTGCGTGCGAGCAAAGCGGAGGATAAGCCGCTGGTAGTCTTCTTTTACTGGGTCAAACGCCACGGGATTCCTTTCTCTCTTACGTAATGATATCGCAGGTTATTTGGGTGTGCGGCGCAAGTCCGCGAGCGTCGTAAGAAGATTGTGAACGGCAGACGGAAACGTTTGGAGTGGACGGGTTTCTCGCCAGATGGGCGTCAGTTTCTTGTCAGATGATGTGCATAAATTTTTCAACGATATTGCATAAAATGACACTTTCATTTTGGTGCAGGTGTCCAAAATGAGCTAGAATAGAAATGTTGAGAAGAAGTAATTGCGAAGAATGGCTTCGCTAGCCGCTTAGGGAAGCGGCACATAGTTAAGGAGAGGTTTTATGGGACGTTTTACAAATCCACGCGATCTGTATTTTGGCGAGGGCGCTCGTCACGAGGTTAAGAACCTCAAGGGTAAGAGGGCAGTTATCGTTTCCGGCGGCAGCTCCATGCGTCGTGGCGGCTTCCTTGATGACATCGAGAATGACCTCAAGTCCGCAGGTTTTGAGGTTGCTCACATTGAGGGTGTCGAGTCCGATCCTTCCGTCGAGACCGTTATGAGCGGCGCTGCTAAGATGAGCGAGTTCCAGCCAGACTGGATCATTGCTATCGGCGGCGGCTCCCCAATCGACGCAGCTAAGGCTATGTGGATCAAGTATGAGTATCCTGAGACCACGTTTGAGGACATGTGCAAGGTCTTTGGCCTGCCTGAGCTCCGCACCAAGGCTCACTTCTGCGCAATTTCTTCTACTTCCGGTACCGCAACTGAGGTAACCGCATTCTCCATCATTACCGATTACCAGAAGGGTGTTAAGTACCCACTGGCTGACTTCCAGATTACCCCTGACGTCGCAATTGTTGACCCTGAGCTCACTTACGGCATGCCTGTTAAGCTTGTTGCTCACACTGGTATGGACGCACTGACCCACGCTATCGAGGCATACGTTTCTACTGTTGCTTCTATGTACACCGACGGCGACGCTCTGCACGCAATCCGCGAGATTGTCGAGTGGCTGCCAAAGTCCTACGCAGGCGACAAAGAGGGACGTCAGCACATGCATGACGCACAGTGCCTCGCTGGTATCGCATTCTCCTCTGGTCTTCTGGGCATCGTTCACTCCATGGCTCACAAGACCGGCGCTGCATTCTCCGGTGGTCACATCATCCACGGTTGCGCAAACGCTATGTACCTGGGCAAAGTCATCCAGTTCAACGCTCGCGACGAGCGCGCAAAGACTCGCTATGCATTCATTGCTAAAGGAGATCCTGCACCTCGAGGGCAACACTGAGGACGAGCTGGTAGAGGCACTTGTCCAGAAGATTCGCGACATCAACGACGCTCTTAACATCCCACAGGGCATCAAGAACTACGGCGAGGGTGGAACCAAGTCCGAGACCTCCATCATCGACGAGAAGGAGTTCTTCGAGAAGGCTCCAGAGGTTGCTCGCCTTGCTATCGAGGACGCTTGCACCCTCTCCAACCCACGCAAGCCTACCCAGGAGGAGATGGAGCAGCTGCTTAAGTGCGTCTACTTCGACCTTCCTGTCGAGTTCTAAGATCTAGCTTTAGACACTTAGCTTCGCTAAAAAGCCTGGCAGCGTTCCGCTACCAGGCTTTTTATGTCGCACCGGGCGTGAGCGCAGGCGGATAGGGCGGACGTGTGCGAGGATGTAGGCGCTGCGACGTGCTGGTAACGTGCAGGCGTGCGCGGATGGTTGCTGCGACGTGCTGGTAACGTGCAGACGTGCGCGGATGGGCATTTCGGTGTCGAAAAGTTCCTCGAGTCACCTCAAAGTGGTAAAAAAATGCGTTTAGTTGGAGATTTTCATTTTTCTGCATACAACGTTTGCCCAGATAAAAGTTTTTGAGGCGGTAAAAAAATCGTCTTAGTTGGAAATAAAACGTCTATTTTTTTCAATTTTCATTTCCCAACTAAACGGGTTTTTTTACCTTTTTTTCGGCACATAATTTTGAGCTCAAAAATTACGTATTCATGGAAATGAATTTAATTGCAGAATTATTCAGAATTTTTGAAACCAAGCCAGAGAAGTTACATGATGAACTCCCGCAGGGTGCCAAACGACAAATCTTGCACAGATTTCCCGTGTGATTTTGCATTAGTCAGATTACTTAGGCCATTTCCGGGTATGGAATTCATACTTTTTTCGCGAAGGAGTGCTATGGATTACTGTCTTTCGTACTTTTCAGCGTTTAATTTATTGATAAGTTCCTCTAGGCCATTTGTTTCGTCGTCGGCGGCAAATGCTATGGTCAGAGCGCCACTTGTTCCCGAGTCTACACCTGGAGCGGCCATGGAACGAGAGCTTGCCGTCTACTATGGACACCTGCCGGAAATACAAGGCGTGCGTCTTCACCAGGAGTCTAATGGTAAGGTTGACCTGCTAATTCGTGATGTGAATTCTGCGTCTACAAGAGCAAATGTTGCGCTTCACATCTGTAATACGAACGTTTTACCTTCGTCACTCCTACCCATAGATACTGACTTAAAAGGATTTGTGACATCTCCAGAATTCACTTATTTGCAGATTGCGTCAAAACTCGATTTCATCGGAACAATCCTTGCAGGTAGTGCGCTGTGTTCTGATTATTTTTTGAACCAAAGATGGTCACGGTGGAGTTTCGCAACGCCAAAATGGCCCTATGACAAATCGCACTGCAATTGCAAAGTTTCTTGCCACACAAGAAAGAAAGCGTGGCATCATTCCAGCTAAACGAGCGCTTCAGCACATCGTAGAGAAAGCTCGGTCGCCCCGAGAGGCCTCGCTTGCCCTGCTATTGTGCCTCCCGTATAACCTTGGTGGCTTTAACCTGGGAACCGTTGAGCTCAATAAGCCAATCGAGCTGGAAAATCGATATGGCGAGAAAATCACTCGAATTCCTGACCTAACCATTCAGCTCAAGGATAAAAGACGGAAGCAAGCGACGGTGCTGCTAGATTATGATCCAGCGGTAACGCATGCTGGCGGCCAAAGAGTCATGCGAGACCTGGATAGGGAAAACGAGCTGGTAACGGGCGTTCAGTGTCCGCATTTTTCGGTATCTGGCGAGATGCTTAAAAGCTTTGAAAGCGTTCAGGGCTTGGTCCGCCAGATTCGCGAGTCTACCGGAATAACAGCACGTGACACGACTATGTCAGATCTTGAAGAACGACAGTGGGAGCTCTGGACACGCCTATTCAAAACCAGGTAGCAAATCAAGGCGACCACATCTTTTATGCGCCGCTTGCCGTACAATAGAGGGGCACAAACCGCTCATAATCGCACAGCCAGAAGGAGAAAATCGTGGAAGTCAACGGCCTTATCGACCATACAAATTTGAAGCAAAACGCAACCGCTGAGGACATCAAGAAACTTTGCGCCGAGGCAAAGCAGTACAAGTTTGCAACTGTCGCCATCAATTCTTGCTGGGTTTCCCTGGCTCACGCCGAGCTCGAGGGCTCTGGGGTTGGCATTACTTCCTGCATCGGTTTCCCTCTGGGCGCCGCTTCAACTGCAGCTAAGGTCGCCGAGGCCAAGCAGAGCGTTGCCGACGGCACCACTGAGATTGACATGGTCATCAATGGCGGCCACCTGGTCGCGGGTGACGACGACTACGTTATCGCTGATATCAAGGCTGTTGTCGAGGCCGCTGGCTCCGTGCCCGTTAAGGTAATCCTGGAGTGCTGCCTGCTTGATGACGAGCAGATTGTTCGTGCTTGCAAGGATTGCATGGCTGCCGGAGCTGCGTTTGTCAAGACAAGCACTGGCTTTAGCACCGGTGGCGCAACTGTTCACGACGTCGCTCTGATGAAGCAGACTGTCGGCGACACTTGCAAGGTTAAGGCTGCTGGCGGCATCCACAATAAGGCTGACGCTGAGGCAATGGTCGCAGCAGGCGCCGATCGCCTGGGCTGCTCCAGTGGAATCGCTATCGTCACCGAGTAGCTCGCTGATCAGGAGTTTACCGGACCGACACTTCACTGATAGGTAAATGAAAACGACCCCGTAGCATGTGCTGCGAGGTCGTTCTTTGTTGCAATAGTGAAAGTGACGAGAAAACTGCCGGACGAGAAAACCCGTGCGAGCTGCGGCTGGCACCACCCGGATGCCGTGCGCTGCTGGTATCGCGGTTCACGCTCGCGTCGTGCTGCGGCTAGCACGCGCCGCGCACCCGCCGTGGCAGCTAGCTGACGACAACCTCGCCAAAGCCCAGCTTACGGGCCTGCGACTCAATCGCCTGCATGCGCTCATCGCTTGGAGAAGGGGAGTTCTCCATCGGACCGCGGACGCCAAAGCGCCTGAACTTCATGAGACGAATGCGCGTCTGACCGACCTTCTCGCCAAGTGTTGAGGCAATGCCGTCAACTGCGGCTTCAGCGTCGTTCCAGCCTTCGGTCACGATGACGCGGACCTCTTCCAGCTTGTTTTGCTCGGCCAAAAACGCAAGATTTTTGCGGACTGTGACGCCATTTTCGCCGGTCAGGTGCTCAAACCACTGATCGTCCCAAGCCTTGACGTCAAGCATGACGCCGCTTGAGAGGGCCAGCAGGTCGCGGTACTCGGTGAAGTCGATGGTGCCGTTTGAGTCGATGAGGCAGTTCAGACCAGCGGCGTTGCAGTAGGTGAAGAGTTCGTAGAGGAAGTCGGGACGGAGCATGCATTCGCCGCCTGAGGTGGTGATTCCGCGGATGAACGGCATGTTGGAAATGCAGCGGTCGGCCACCTCGCGTGCGCTGAGCAGCTCAATCTTTGGCGTGGATTTGTGCTGACAAACCTTGATGCAGTTGTCGCAGTTGATGCAAATGGAGTTGTCCCACACAACCTTGCCGTCAGCCACGGACAGGGCGTGAGCTGGGCATGGTTTGACGCATGCCTGGCAGGAGATGCATTCCACCTGGGTCTCGGGGTTGTGACAGTAGGCGCAGCGAATGTTGCAAGCCCTGCAGGAAGACGGCAGTTCGGCTTCCTGGGCCATCTACCAGCGAGAAGGGAATGATTTTGTTGACAGGAGCAACACACCCAGTTGGATGTGTTGCTCCCAAAGTTGTTTCTGTTGCAGTACAGGTCACGATTGCGCAGCTCTTCTCGCTAGTCGCTCATGCGAACCTTGCGCTCGCCAAGGTGGTTGGCGGTGAAGTTGCCCAGGCCGTCGTGAGCGGTGTCCTGAAGGACAACGTCGCCGGACTGGAACTTCTTCATCTCAGAGCGCTTAGCTAGGAAGCCGGTAATGCGGACCAGGTCACCCTCGGAGCTGTAGAACGAGAGGTACTTGTCGTCGATGGAGAATGCGGCCTTGACCACGTCAACGACAGCGTCTGGGTTGCGCTCAGCAGTTGGCTCAGCTGGGAAGATATCGGAGACACCACTGTTGAAGAAGCGGTGCATGCGTGCACTGTGGCGAATGTGGTCGTAGAGGTTTGCAGGCTCGTCGCCAACCTTGATGCGGACACCTGGGGTAACGCCCTGCTGGTCAGAGAAGCCAGCCTGTGCGTGCAGGGTGAAGCGACCGCCAAAGACCTCGGAGTAGACGGCGTCAAAGCTGTTGACCTGGTCGGCAATCTTGACCATGATCTGGTCAGCCAGCTCGTTGGCCTCGTCGTCCTTGCCGTAGGTGCGGCTGCTATCAAGGTGCAGCAGCTCAGCGACGCACTCGCTCATGCCGGCAACGCCAAACATGCCGCAGAAGCGCTCGCGAGAAATGAGGCCCTCCTTAGCCAGGAAGCTGGTCTCAAAGAAGTTGGAATCCTCAACAATAAAGCGGACGCGCTCGTTCATGAAGTTCAGGACCTCGCCAGTTGCGGTTGGCAGCAGGTTGTTCATGAAGTCGTCAACGTTGGTTGCAAGTTTTGCAAGGCCAGGGAGAAGCACGCGGCTCAAAGTGTAAGCGCCGCCGCCCATAGGAAGGACGTTGTAGCAGCTTACGACGGTGTACTCGCCAGGGTAGGTCTCTTTGTGGATGCGGTGGTTAGCAAAAGCAGGGTTGGAGCAGACCATGGTGGTCTTGACTGCCAGGCGCATGAACTCGTCGGACGTGACCTCTGGATCGTACTTGAGGGTGAAGTTTGGAACGGCGTTCATGAGCTCGCGGTCAACCTCAAGCAGCAGTCTACCTGCGCGAGTGTCCTCTGGACCAATGTTTGCGTGGCAGTAACCACTTGCAACGGTGCGGTCGATGTGGTTCAGGAAGCGGCGCAGACGAGGCTTAATCTCTGCGTCAGTCATGCCCTCCAGGAATGGGTCAATGATCTTGTCCAGCTGACCAACGTAGACAGGGCGGCTGGTGACAGAAGGAACGTTGTCGTAGAGAGCGGCAAGGCCCCAGAGTAGGTCATCAAGGGTCTCTGGCTTGTCAAAGCGCAAAAACTCGGAACCGTTCTGAGCAAATACCTGGTAATCAGGACAGATGTAGCGAGGGCGGTAAGGAGCGTTGCCCTCACACATGTCGTCAAGAGCGTGAGCTGCAAAAAGACGATCAAACTCAGCAGTTGTCTTAATAGGGTGCTCAGAGTTTTCGGCAGCCTGAGCCAGGTGCAGAACCTTCTGCTTGTACGAGAGGTTGTCGGAAGTGATGATGTCCATGAACTCGCTCATTAGTGCTCCTTACGTTTATCCTGCAAAAACAGGTTTGTGATTGCGACGGGTACGTCGGTCGTTCCAAGTTATGGTGCACCGCGTTGCGCGGCGCGCTGCCTGGGGCGAGAAGAACGGTCTTGCCCAAGCGTTGTGCCAGGTACAGAGGTTAGTCCAGAAGGTGGGATTCTCCCTCGTGTTTCATTGCGTCGTCGAGGCGCTGGAACTGTCTCTCGGTAATGACAATCTTGCCGTGCTGAACAGAAACCATGCCCCTCTCCTTAAGCTCGTCGATGCCGCGGGCAACAGTTTTTGTGCTGGTACCAATCTTGTCTGCCAACTCTTGCCTGGTCAGACGCACCGTAAACGGCCACTCAACAACGCCGCGGTGAATCTGATCGCGCGTCAGCTCGCTCAGCATGTACATCAGGCGCTTGGTTCCGCTCCAGGTCAGCAGGCTGCGCTCGTAACCAGACTGACGCGTCAGATTCTTGATAATCCAGCGCGAGCGGGTGAGAAGTGCCTCAGGGTCCGAACGAATCCACTGCAGGTAGTCCTCGCGTGGAACCGAAATAAACTCGCAGCCTGAAGTTGCGGTGAGCGAGCCCAGGTAAAACGGGCTCTCGCTAATAACTTCCATCTCGCCAAAAGCAACGGGCGCACGATACTCGTCAATAACATACGTGCTACCTGCGGAATTATGCGACGTAGTGCGCACGGTACCGCGGCACAGAATGTACACGTTATCAACGCGGTCCAGCATGTGGACAAGGGTCTGTCCGGAATTAAGACGAATCTGCCTACAATGAGAAAGACGATTAGCGGGAACGCGAGAAGCCCATTTGATGATCTTCTTGCGAACGTCGGAGTCAAGACTGTCAAGGTAGGTTAAAACGTTCACACGAGACCTCACTGTTCTTGCTTCGTAAGTCCTCATTACAGGACAGTTTTGGCTTAAGTTTGAGTAATTGTACCTGCTACCTAAAATAAAAATAAGGACTTATGTCCACTTTTTGAGACAATTTTCTTGAACGGTATCGGGCTGCGATTAGGTTGCGGTCAACCAGCGGTCAGCCACGGTCAACCCGCGGTCAGCTCGCGGTCAAGCTGCCGCAAGACAGAAAAAGCCCCCACGTCAAATGAACTTCCTCCCATTTCTTAGACACGAGAAATAGAGGGCAGTGCAAAACACACCTAAGTCGGATAATCTGTCAAAAAGACGTATACATGACGCAGAAATTACCACAATCATGCAGATTATCGTAATTAGATGTGTAAAATGCCCGCATCTGAGCAGATTATCCGACTTAGGTGTGTTCCGTAGATACAGAATTTACCTATAGTTAAATCTTTTATATGACGCTATTCATTTTCTAGCATATTAGATGAAGTTTATGCATAGAGATGCATATCAGATAGTGCGACCACCTAGCTGCCTAGCTATCTTGATTAGAAACATGTCGATTCTTCGGCAGAACCTACCAAAGCTGCGCTATTTTGTGCGCCAGGCCTAAAAGCCTGCGCTAACACGCTGCAGAATCATAATCACCCGCATGTGAACAGCCTCCCATTTCTTGGACATAAGAAATGGGAGGCAGCTCAAAACGACGTAGGGGCCAAAAGAAATGCGATGCTTACGCGACGCGTGCGAGCACTTACTTGCGGTTGCAAACCTCTGCAGCAACCTTTGCACCAAGAGCAACGTTGTTGAAGACCAGCTGAATGTTTGACTCAAGGGAGTTGTTACCAGTGATCTCAGCAACCTTTGCAAGCAGGAATGGTGTGGACTCCTTGCCGTGGATACCGTTTGCCTCTGCCTCTGCAAGGGCCTTCTCGATAGCTGCGTCGATGGTGTCTTTATCCATTGCATACTGCTCAGGAATTGGGTTGGTGACCAGAAGGCCGCTGTTCATGCCAATCTGCTGCTGGGTAGTAAAGATCTCTGCCAGCTCAGCAGGGGAGTCAACACGGTAGTCAACGCTAAAGCCGCTCTTGCGGGTGTAGAACGCAGGAAGCTCCTCGGTCTGGTAACCAAGTACTGGAACGCCCTTAGTCTCCAGGTACTCAAGGGTAAGGCCAAGGTCAAGAATGGACTTTGCACCAGCGCAAATGACCATAACAGGAGTCTGTGCAAGCTCCTCAAGGTCAGCGGAGATGTCCATGGTGGTCTCAGCACCACGGTGAACGCCACCGATGCCGCCGGTTGCAAAGACGTCGATGCCTGCCATGTGAGCAATCATCATGGTAGTAGTGACGGTAGTTGCACCGTCCTTCTTCTCAGCGATGATAACAGGGAGGTCACGGCGGCTTACCTTAGCAACCTCGCGGCCCTTCTTGCCCAGGTAGTCAATCTCGTCAGCGGAAAGACCAGCACGCATCTGGCCGTTAATAATTGCGATAGTTGCAGGAATCGCACCGTTGTCGCGGATAATCTGCTCAACCTTCAGAGCGGTCTCAACGTTCTGTGGGTAAGGCATACCGTGAGAAATGATGGTGGACTCCAGAGCTACAACAGGCTTGTTCTGCTCAAGAGCCTCTTTGACCTCGTCAGATACAACGAGAAAATCCTTCAGGTTAGACATATATACTCCAATCGTAAACGACTAATGGAACCGAAAGTAGTGCCGTGCAGATGCGCTGTGCAGACGCGCTAAAGACCTGCGCGCTTGATGACCTCTTCAACGTTGAGTTCACCGTTGATGGTGTCCTCACCCTCAATGGCCATGCTGGAAGCAGCCATGCCTATCAGGCCGGTCTGCTCAAGCGTCATGCCTGAGTATACGCCCAGGTAATTCCTGCCATCATGGCATCGCCCGCACCGGTCATGTTGACAAGCTTTGCGGGAAGCAGTGGCAAGCGAACGGTCTTCTCGTGATCAGCACAAAGAAGGCCCTTCTCGCTAAGGGAGATAAACACGCGCTTCAGTCCTGTTGCAAGCAGCTCGTGAGCTGCGGCTTCAAGGGAAGCGTCGTCAGTGATCTTGATGCCCGAGAGCATCTCGGCCTCAAGGCGATTTGGCTTGAGCGTGTGAATTTTGCCCAGAACCTTCTTGAGCTTCTGCGCCTTGATGGAAGAAACGGGATCGCAGAAGATAGGGCAGGTCACGTTCTTGGCAATGAACTCGATGGTCTGCTGAGGCAGGTTGGTATCAATCACGCAAGCTGCGGCGTGCTGGATAACATCCAGGCGCTCCTCGATGCGCTCGGGGTGACATACTCGTAAATCTGCATGTCATTGATGGCTTCCTGCATCTCACCGTGCTCGTCCATGATGAAGAGGTAGGTAGAAGTGGAAGCACCCGGCACGGTAATAGAAACGTCGATGTCAATACCGCAGTCCAGGCAGCCCTCTTTGAGCTCGCGCGCACGATAGTCCTCGCCAAAGGCGGTGAGCAGACGAACGTCACCGTCGAGAAGGGCTAGGTTGTGGGCAACATTTCTGCCAACGCCACCAAAGGACACGGTGACCTTGCCAGGGTTTGAATCTCCAGCCACAAGGGAAGCGTCTGGGCGGCCAGCAATATCCATGTTGGCGGCACCGATCACAATAAAGTAGGGGCGTTCGCTCAGAATGTAGCGGCGGCCCAGAATTGCGCCCTTTGCAGTAAGGTTGGAGATGTGAACCGAAACAGAAGAACGCGAGATACCTGCGCGCTCTGCAATTTCCTTCTGAGTAATGGAAGGCTGCTCTTTAATCCAGTTGAAAATCATCTGTTCTCGATTGGTGAGCATCAGGCCTCCTAGCAGCAAAAATAGAATCCGACTAAACAGGTGCTTATATAAAACTTCTAAACAGGTGCTTATCTTATTTAAGCTAGTGCTTAAACCTTGCTTTGGACAACGATAAGACAGCAGCTAGAGTCTGTAAAGAATGAATTCATTAAATTTTTCCCTGGTGAACTCAAAGATTTCCTCGCCATGTTGGTTTTACCTGCTTGATTTTTCTAAGCATTTGCTGCGTACCGTTTACAGAATTTTAGTATCTGCAAACGGTTGTATCGTGAAAATCTCTCTAAATTGGGCGTCAGCGTTATGCAACTGTAATAATATATTTAATGAATAGTAATGACTCGTCCACATAAGTTAGCTTGCGTATGTATCGTGCGCAAATGCTTGTTTCGGGCGTTTTAGGAGGTAGTATGCCTAAACGTGTTTTTGTAGTTGTTCTTGATAGTTTTGGCATCGGCGAAGAGCCTGATGCGGCGGCATACGGAGATGAGGGTAGTAATACCCTTTGTGCATGCGCAACAAGTGGTGTTCTCAATATTCCAAATATGACAAAGTTGGGCCTTCTTAATATTGATGGAGCACTTGATACCGTTTATGACGTTGATCTGAAACCAATTGAGTCTCCTGAGGGCGCATATGCTCGCATGCAGGAGAAATCCGCTGGTAAAGACACTACGGTTGGTCACTGGGAGATGGCAGGCGTCATTTCTCCAAAGAAGTTCCCAACCTATCCTGATGGTTTTCCACAGGAGGTCATTGAGGAGTTTGAGCAGAAGACGGGCCGTAAGGTTCTCTGCAACAAACCTTACTCCGGAACTGATGTTATTAGAGACTTGGTAAAGAGCACGTAGAGACCGGTGCTCTGATTGTCTACACTTCAGCAGATTCTGTTTTCCAGATTGCTGCACACGAGGACGTGGTAAGTCCCGAGAAACTCTATGAGTATTGCCGCATTGCGCGCGAGATTCTGCAGGGTGAGCACGGTGTTGCTCGCGTTATTGCTCGTCCTTTTGAGGGGGAGTGGCCATACCAGCGCACTTCTCGCCGTCATGACTTCTCGCTTGAGCCAACGGGTCCAACCATGCTTGATCGCCTTAAAGAGAGTGGCTTTGATGTTCTTTCTATTGGCAAGATTTATGACATCTTTGCTCACCGTGGCATGACAGAGTTTGAGTTTACTACCTGCAACGCAGACGGAATTCAGAAGACTATTGAGGCTACCAGCAAAGACTTCAACGGTCTGTGCTTCACCAACCTTGTTGATACAGACATGATTTACGGTCACCGCAACGATCCTGTGGGATACTCCAACGCTCTTTCTTACTTTGATGAGCGCATTCCTCAAATTATTGAGGGTCTTCGGGAGGATGACCTGTTTATTATTACCGCAGATCATGGCTGTGACCCGGTAACACCATCTACTGATCACTCTCGTGAGTACGTGCCACTGCTTATCACGGGTCCAAAGGTCAAGCCAAACACCAACCTTGGCACAACCGCCACATTTGCCGATATGGCCGAGACAATCCTTGATTATTTTGGCGTTGAGCAACTTGGTGTTGGAACTTCTCACCTGTCAGAGATTCTTAAAGGAGAACTAATGGCTACTACCCCAACTCCCCATAACGCTGCTGTTGAGGGCCAGATTGCTAAGACTGTCCTCATGCCAGGCGATCCTCTGCGCGCAAAGCTTCTTGCAGACACGTATCTGGAGAACGTTGAGCAGTTCAACACCGTTCGCAATATGTTTGGTTATACCGGCACCTACAAGGGACAGCCAGTCTCCGTTATGGGTTCTGGTATGGGTATGCCTTCCATTGGTATTTATTCTTACGAGCTCTTTAATTTCTATGGAGTCGAGAATATCTTGCGTATTGGTAGCGCTGGCGGCCTTGCTCCTGAGGTAAAGCTCAGAGACATTGTTATTGGCATGTCTTCCAGCACTGATTCTAATTATCCATCACAGTACGGAATGCCTGGAACCATTGCACCTACTGCAGACTTTGGCCTGTTGAGCAAGGCTGTTGCTGGTGCAGAGAAGCTGGGTTATCCCGTTCGCGTTGGTAATATCCTGGCAAGCGACGTGTTCTATACCGTAGACAACTCGCTTCCAAAATGGGCAAGCATGGATGTTCTTGCCGTTGAGATGGAGTCGGCAGCCCTGTATCTCAACGCCATGCACGCTCATAAGCATGCGCTTACGCTGCTAACTATCTCTGACCTGCCTCTTACAGGAGAAGCACTTACTGCTGAGGAGCGTCAGACTAGCTTCACACAGATGATGGAGGTTGCTCTTTCTGTTGTTGCTTAAAGCGTTTGTTGCGCAAGGCATCGCAGATCAGCAGCTTGTCATTGCTGTTTGTTTTGGAACCATGCGGATTTTCCGCTTAAGTTAGGGAAGTTTGGTCAACTTCTCATAAAGATCCAGCATAAAAGCTGGACGTTCCCGCCACATGAGGTAAGGAGAGCACGGAATGAACAAGAACGTTTCTCGTCGTAGTTTTGTGACTGGCGCAACCGGCGCTGGCGCACTTGCAGCACTCGCAGGTCTTGCAGGCTGCAACCAGAAGAAGGACGACGGCGGCCAGAAGGCATCAGGTGAGAAGAAAAAGAAGCTCACCATGGTTACCGATACTGGCGGTGTAAACGACCAGTCCTTTAACCAGTCCGCTTGGGAGGGCATGACCGAGCTCAAGGACAAGAACGGCTGGGATGTCAGCTACCTTGAGTCCAAGCAGGATTCCGATTACGCAACCAACCTTGATAAGGCTGTTGACGCAGAGTCTGACCTTGTTTGGGGTGTTGGCTTTGCTATGGCAGACGCAACCCTTAAGGCTGCTAAGGACAATCCAAACACCCAGTTTGCCATTATCGACAACGGCAACGAGTCTCAGGTTGCCAACTTCACCGGCGTTATGTTCCGCGCTCAGGAGCCTTCCTTTGTTGTTGGCTACATTGCTGCTCGCACCACAAAGACTGGCAAGGTTGGCTTTGTTGGCGGCATTTCTTCCGCACTTATCGACCAGTTTGAGTATGGTTACCGCGGCGGCGTTGCTTTTGCAAACAAGGAGAACAACACCAACGTTGAGGTTTCTGCACAGTACGCAGAGTCCTTCTCCGATGCTGCAAAGGGCAAGGCTATTGCTAACTCCATGTACTCCGATGGTTGCGACGTTGTCTTCCACGCTGCAGGCGGCGTAGGAACCGGCGTTATTGAGGCAGCTAAGGACGCAAACAAGCTTGCTATCGGCGTTGACCGTGACCAGGCATATCTTGCTCCAGAGAACGTTCTGACCTCCGCTCTTAAGCGTGTCAACGTTGCTATTGTTGAGATTTCTGAGAAGATCCTGAAGGACGGCCAGAAGGGTGGCACCACCATTTCTCTGGGCGCTTCCGAGGATGCTGTCGGAATTGCTGAGGATCACCACCTCATGGCTGAGGACACCTACAAGGCAGCTATTGGTCTTCTCGACAAGATCAAGGCTGGCTCCGTTGTTCCTCCTGCAAGCAAGGATGACCTGGACAAGTACGTTAAGTCTTTGAGCTAAGTTCTAACTTAGTTTTTACGCCTTAGGGTTTCTCGCCAGATGGCTTTTGTCCTCTGACGTGCCCAAAGGCCGATGAGTTTGGATTTGCTGGTGAGGGGTGCTTTTTGGCACTCCTCACCTCTAGCAAGTGTGCAAAGGAGGTGGCTCGTGGAAGTCAGTTCGGATTACGCTGTTCAGATGCATGGCATTACCAAAGTTTTTGGATCGTTTAAAGCTCTTGACGCCGTAGACCTTAACGTGCGCAAGCAAACTGTCCACGCCATTTTAGGAGAGAACGGCGCAGGTAAAAGTACGCTTATGAACGTACTGTACGGCCTGTATTCTGCGGATGAGGGAGATGTTTACCTCAACGGAGAGCGCGTATCCATTTCTGGCCCAAACGATGCTATCGCTCACGGCATTGGTATGGTTCACCAGCACTTTATGTTGGTTGAGAACTTTACTGTTACAGAAAATATTGTTTTGGGCAACGAGGTCACCAAGGCTGGTGGCGTCCTTGATCCAAAGCGAGCTCGTGAGAAGGTCCTGGAGATTGTTGAGGAATACGGCTTTGACGTAGATCCTGACGCCAAGATTGAAGACATTTCTGTTGGTATGCAGCAGCGTGTTGAGATCTTGAAGGCCCTGTATCGTGGCGCAGAGATTCTTATTCTTGATGAGCCTACGGCAGTTCTTACGCCGCAGGAGATTGAGAAGCTTATCCAGATCATGCATGACCTGGTAAGCAAGGGTAAAACCATCATTGTTATTACTCACAAGCTTAAAGAGATTATGTCTTCCGCTGACGAGTGCACCATTATTCGTCGTGGTAAGTACATGAGCACGGTTGATGTCTCCAAGACATCCGAGACTGAGCTTGCAACACTTATGGTGGGTAGAAACGTTAACCTGCATGTAGAAAAGAAGCCAGCAACTCCTGGTGAGGTTGTTCTTTCAATCAAAGACCTCCACGTCAAGGACGAGCGCGGTATTGAGCAGGTAAACGGCTTTAATTTGGATATTCGTGCCGGCGAGATTGTTGGTCTTGCAGGCATTGACGGCAACGGTCAGAAAGAACTTGCCGATGCCATAAACGCATTGGTCAAACCTGAGTCGGGCACCATTTCTGTCAAGGGTGAAGAGATTCAGGGCACAACCCCTAAGACGGTTATTGACCACGCAGTCGCAACTATTCCTTCAGACCGTCATCGTTGGGGCCTGGTTCTGCCCTTTACGGTTGCCGAGAACATGGTGCTTGAGCGCCACAACGAGGAAACCTTTGGTAAGGGTATTGCACTTGACCTGGAAAAGATCAAGGAATTCTCTCAGAAGCTGATTGATGAGTTTGATATTCGTCCGGCAGAGTGCGCAGATCATCAGGCAGTGGGACTTTCCGGCGGCAACCAGCAGAAGGTTATTATCGCCCGCGAGGTCTCTTCCAACCCAGACGTTCTCATTGCCATCCAGCCAACTCGCGGCCTTGATGTTGGTGCTATTGAGTTTGTTCACAAAGCGCTGATTCGCGAGAGGGACCGTGGAGCAGCAATTTTGCTGATTTCCTTTGAGCTGGACGAGATTATGGACGTTGCCGATAAGATGGCAATTATTTACGCCGGCAAGAATGTTGGCGAGTTTGACCAAGGTACTATCACTGAAGAGCAGGCTGGCCTGCTGATGGCAGGAGGTGACGCCGAGTGAGTACGCTTACAAAGATAATGAGAAAGCCAATTACGTCAGCAATTGTTGCTATTTTTGTTGGCCTGTTGGTTGCTTCTATTATTTTGGTTGTTGCAGGTTATGACCCTATCAGCTCGTTTGAGGCTCTTATTGGCGGCATGGTAGGTAAGCCAAAATACATTTCTAACGTCATTATTAAGGCAACGCCTCTGCTCTTTACGGGTATTGCTGTTGCCTTTGCATTCCGCGTTGGCCTCTTTAACATTGGTGCTGAGGGTCAGTACATTGTTGGTACTATCCTGGCTGTTATTGTTGGCTACAGCCTTGACCTTCCTCCTGTGCTGCAGATTCCTGTAGTTGTTTTGGTAGGCACCGCAGGCGGAGCAGGTATTGGCGCCATCATTGGATGGCTTAAAGCCCAGTTTGGCATCAACGAGGTTATTACCAGCATTATGTTTAACTGGATCAGCCTCTACCTCTGCAACTTTGTGGTTTCTCTTCCACAGTTCCACCAGCCAAACTCAACATCTTCGTACCCTATTAACGAGTCCGGCTACACCACGCTGTTCTATGGCATGAAGAATTCCGAGGACGGTGCTGAGGCAATTCGCAATATTCCTGTTATTGGCGACGCTATTATGCGTACCGATGTAAACATTGGTATTTTTGTTGCTATTATCGCAGCTATCTTTATTGGCTGGCTGCTTATGCGCACTAAGGTTGGTTATGAGATGCGCGCTGTTGGTTTTAACCGCGACGCTGCACAGTTTACCGGCATCAACGTTAAGAAAAACCTTACGCTTTGCATGGCTATTTCTGGTGCACTCTGCGGACTTGCAGGTGCTCTGACTATTACCGGCATTGCTCCTCACAGTATCGCAACGCTGGCAGCATTTGAGAACAACGGCTTTAACGGTTTGTCCGTTGCGTTTATCGCCAACTGCAATCCTGTGGCATGTATTCCTGCATCCTTCCTGTTCGCTGGTCTTTTGTATGGTGGCCAGACTGTTCAGCAGACGGTTGGTGCACCTTCCGAGATTATCAACATTGTTATTGGTACCATCGTGTTCTTCATGGCTCTGGGTGGCGTTATTCCAATGCTTGCCGACCGTCTTGATCACAAACGTGCCCAGAAGGCTAAGGAAGAAGAGGCAAAGCTTGCTGCTCAAGTGAGTGATGCGTCCAACCCATCTCAGGAGGAGGCAAACAATGCTCACTAACCTGATTCTTCTTGTTTCCGTTACCCTCATGTACTCGACACCTCTTATTTTTGGTGCTCTGGGCGGCGTTGTCTCCGAGCGCTCCGGTGTTGTCAACATTGGTATTGAGGGCATGATGGGCGTTGGCGCCTTTGCAGGCGTTGCAGGCAGCTACCTCACCGGAAACCCTTGGATTGGCTTCCTTTGTGCAGGTATTGCAGGCGGTCTTATTGCGCTTTTGCACGCCATGGCATCTATTACGTTTAACGCTGACCAGACAGTTTCTGGTGTTGCAATTAACCTGCTGGCACCTGGCATTGCTCTGTTTGCCTGCCGTCTTTTGTTTGATGGCGCCGCAATGTCTCCAGCAGTCAATAAGCTGCCAAAGCTCTTTGGTGAGGGTGCCTTTAACGACACACCTTATTCCAGCTTGAACGTAGACATTACCGTGGTACTTGCACTTTTGACCGCCCTTCTCGTCTGGTTTGTGCTTTACCGTACCAAGTGGGGCCTGCGTATTCGCTCCGTTGGCGAGCATCCACACGCATCCGAGACGCTGGGCATTAGCGTTCGTAAGACTCGCTACCTTTGCGTTATTGTTTCTGGTGTTCTTGCAGGATTTGGTGGCGCTTCTGTAACGCTGGCAATTATTTCTCAGTTCACCCAGACCGCTATTTCTGGTCAGGGCTTTATTGCACTGGCAGCGGTTATCTTTGGTAAGTGGAAGCCTCTGAACACCTATGCAGCTTGCCTGCTCTTTGGCTTTACTCAGGCACTTGCAATTCTTCTTGGCGGTGGCGCAACTCCAATCCCAAGCCAGATTATTGCAATGCTTCCTTACTTCATCACCATCATTACACTGGTCCTCTTTGTTGGTAAGTCCGTTGCGCCTAAGGCAGACGGCGTGCCATATATCAAGGGAAGCCGCGCATAATGGCCGGGGTAGAGGGTTCTTGCCACGTTTCTAACGAGGCACTGGTTCAGCTTGCTATTGAGGCGCGCAACCACGCCTATGTACCGTACTCTCACTATGCTGTTGGAGCTGCGCTTTTGTGCTCCGACGGCACGGTGTACGGCGGCGCCAACCTAGAAAACGCTGCGTATACGCCTTCTAACTGCGCCGAGCGCACGGCGTTTTTCCGCGCGGTGTTTGAGGGTCGCAGGGATTTTGTGGCCATTGCGGTTGTTGGTGGTCCCGAGGGAGAAGCTCCAACAGCTTGGTGCACTCCTTGTGGTGTATGCAGGCAGGTTATTCGCGAGTGGTGCGATCCTGCAACATTCCGTATTGTGCTGGGCAAGGTAGACGCGGCTCCTCGCGAGTATCTGCTCCAGGACATCTTGCCTATGGGATTTGGTCCCGAGGATCTGGGTGGGTTCAGTCCTGCTGGCGCATCGGGTGACGACGCCGTGAAGGGTGCCGACGGTGGCCACGAGCACGGTTGTGGCTGCGGGTGCAGCGAGCACGGCGGAGGCAACCAGTAAGCTGCGGCATCAAGCAGCCTGCGCTTTCGGGTGCAGATAACCTGGTAGGTTGCATGAAATTGCGAGCCGGTAGAGTTTCTCGCTACCGGCTCTTTTACTAGAGAGTTAACGTGAACGACAACGAACGCGCCTGACGGCGCCGCGAGCGGCAACGAACGCGCCTGACGGCGCCGCGAACGGCAACGAACGCGAACAGCGAAAAGAGGTTCAACTATGCGCATGTACGACGTGATTGAAAAGAAGCGCGACGGCGGCGAGCTTACCGACGCCGAGATTGACTACTTTGTCTCGGGCTATGTAGCTGGGGATATTCCCGATTACCAGGCCTCTGCGCTGGCGATGGCCATTTTCTACAAGGGCATGACCGCGCACGAAACGGCTCACCTGACCATGGCAATGGCAGAGTCTGGCGACATGATGGACCTCTCGGCAATCCCTGGTATTAAGGTTGACAAGCACTCTACCGGCGGCGTTGGCGATAAGACCACGCTGGTTGTTGGCCCGCTTGTTGCGTCTTTGGGCGTGAAGGTTGCCAAGATGAGCGGCCGTGGCCTGGGTCACACAGGCGGTACGCTGGATAAACTTGAGGCAATTCCAGGACTTTCCATTGAGATTTCCGAGCCAGATTTCTTCAAGCAGGTCTCCGAGATTGGCGTTGCCGTTGCAGGTCAGACGGGCAATCTTGTTCCAGCTGACAAGAAGCTCTACGCGCTTCGCGACGTTACCGCAACGGTTGACTCGGTGCCTCTGATTGCGTCGAGCATCATGAGCAAGAAGATTGCTTCTGGCTCCGACTGTATTTTGCTGGACGTTAAGTGCGGCTCCGGCGCCTTTATGAAGGACGTTGACTCCGCAATTGAGCTGGCAGATGCCATGGTTTCCATTGGCGAGCACGTCGGCCGCACCACCGCAGCGCTGATTACTGGCATGGATCGACCTCTTGGCAAAAACGTGGGCAACTCCCTCGAGGTTATTGAGGCAGTGGCCACGCTTAAGGGTGAGGGTCCTGAGGATCTGACCGATGTCTGCGTTGAACTTGCTGCAAACATGCTTAACCTCGCAGGTAAGGGAAGTGTTGAGGACTGCCGCAAGCTGGCTCGTCAGCAGATTGCAAACGGCGAGGGCCTGGCTAAAGCTGGCACAGATGGTCAAGGCTCAGGGCGGCACCGACGAGGTCATCTTTGACACCACTAAGTTTGAAGCTGCGCCATTCCGCCGCGACATTGTGGCCGAGACCAGCGGATATATCACTTCCATGAACGCTGAGCTGGTGGGCATTTCCTCTGTTGCTCTGGGCGCCGGTCGCGAGAAGAAGGGCGATCCGATTGACCCAGCAGCTGGTATTATCCTCGAGCGCAAGACCGGCGATTATGTCGAGAAGGGCGATGTAATTGCAACGCTTCTGACCGGCGATGAAAGCCGTCTTGACGAGGGCGAGCGCATCTTCCGTGAGGCTCTGGTCTTTGGCGAGAGTGCCCCTGAGCTGGAGCCGCTGTTCTTTGCGCGTGTCTCCAAGGACGGCGTCGAGCGCTTCGCGTAAGCGTACGGGGTCCAAGCTCCACATAGCATGCGGGTGCAGGGTGCGCAGGTCCGAGCTCCACACAACATGCAGGTGAGAGCGTGCAAGTTGGGAGCTCCACATAACATGCAGGTTAAACCGGTGTTCACGCAGGTGGGCACCGGTTTTTTGTGTGGTAACAGCGTCGTGTGCGGGCAAACTTGCAGGTTAAGCGCGCGAAGCGCCGGCGGGGAGTGCACGGGGTTTCTCGCCAGGTGTGCCTTAACAGCATACGCGCCTGAAAAGTGCAAAGAATCTGTATTTTGAATACAGATTCTTTGACAAAATCAGGCAAATCCACAGTTTCTTTTACATTTTTAGGCAAAATTTACAGATTCTTTGTAGAAATCAGGCGCGTGAAAGATAGACTACGTGGCCCTAAATTTTGAGCCTGAAAGCTGCATCGTGTCTGAGTGAATTTACTCAGACATGGCGAGAAAAACCGGCAAACAGCTCAGATATGGTGCGCTTTTCCGGCAAATTGTTCAGACATGACGATAACATCAGGCTCCCTGGAAGGGTGAGCTCGGACACGCCTTAAACCCCGCCTGAAAAGTGCAAAGAATCTGTGTTTGGGGCACCGATTCTTTGATGAAATCAGGCAGAATCCACAGATTTTTTGCTGTTATCAGGCAAAAGTTACAGATTCTTTGCAGAAATCAGGCGCGCTAGCAGACCAAGATAGAAAACCTAGCCGGCAGGGCAGGCTTGGCGAGAAAATCGGTCTTCTCGAGGTTGCAGTTATTGCACAGAGTGTGTAATAATACTCAGTATGTGCAATAAGTCGGGTGCTACGGTGTTGTTGTGCTGTCGCGCTACCCGCGCCGCTCACACGCGCCCGTGCACCCAGTACGTACCTGCAACCAGGAGAGGCTTCAGAAACGTATGACGCAAACATTGTCTGCACCTGCTGTTTTTTCAGCTTGCAAGCTTGATCGACGCACCGCCAGAACTCGCGCGGCGCTTAGAAAAGCCCTGGCAGAAGAGATAGACGCAACCGGCGACCTTACCTCCGTGACCGTCACGGGCGTAACGGAGCGCGCCGGCCTCACGCGTCGAACCTTTTATTCTCACTACAAAGACATCCCTGACCTGGTGCTCCACATCGAAAAGGAAGCGCTAGCAGAGCTGCGACCTGCTGTTGAGCAGCTTGCTCGCGTCAACCTTGTTGAGCTCAAGGAGGCCATTGACTCCTACAAGCCATGCCCCGGCGCAACGGAGATGCTTCGCAGCATTCGCAAGCACGGCTTCTACCTGCGTCCTTTGCTGGGCAACGGTGGAGACCCTGCGTTCCAGGACAAGCTAAAGCACCTGGTACACGAGGTTATCGCCCAGCGCGCCCTGCACGATCTTGATCCGCGCGCACTTGGTCCCTTCTTTGACTACTATCTGACCTTTGCAATTTCTGCCGAGGTCGGCGTCCTTATCCGCTGGTTAATCGGCGGTATGCGCGAGAGCGACGAGCAGATGGCAGGCCTTATGACCGGCCTCATGTTTGTTGCACCTGGCGATCTGTACGGCAAGCCAATCAAGCTAGACGTTCCACGATTTGCGCTTGCAACTCTTGTTCTCGGAGAGGAAAACAATGATTAGTCCAAAGTTTGAGCTGGTAGAGAATGGTGCCGAGCTGGCACCAAACGTCCCACTTGACCTGTCTCAGGCCCACCTTATGCTGGGCATCGACGTTGGTTCCACAACCGTAAAGCTGTCCGTCATCGACGAGGACGGCACGCTGGTTTACGCAAACTACGAGCGTCACCACACCGACGTTCGCGCAACCGCGCGCTCCCTGTTTATTAAAGCTCAGAAGCATATTGGCGAGACACCCATGTACGCCGCAATCACCGGTTCCGGCGGAATGCTCTTGGCGCAATGGCTTGACCTGGAGTTTGTCCAGGAGGTTATCGCTTCTAAGCGCGCTGTTGAGACGCTGATCCCTCAGACCGACGTAGCCATTGAGCTGGGCGGCGAGGACGCAAAGATCATCTACTTTGACAACGGCATTGAGCAGCGCATGAATGGTACCTGCGCAGGTGGTACTGGTGCGTTTATCGACCAGATGGCGTCTCTCCTCAAGACCGACGCAACCGGCCTCAACGAGCTGGCAAAAGACGTCAAGCAGATCTACCCAATTGCATCTCGCTGCGGCGTTTTTGCTAAGTCCGACGTTCAGCCGCTGCTCAACGAGGGTGCCGCTCCTGCCGACATCGCTGCTTCTATCTTCCAGGCCGTTGCAAACCAGACCGTCTCGGGCCTGGCCTGTGGTCACCCTATCCGCGGCCACGTCGCGTTTCTCGGCGGCCCTCTGCAGTACCTCTCTGAGCTGCGTCGCCGCTTCTATATCACGCTTAACCTGGATGACGAGCATATTGTCTTGCCAAAGAACGCTCACCTCTTTGTTGCAACGGGCGCTGCTCTGGCGGGCGAGTCCGACCGCCCAGTCACCTTTACGCAGGTCATGGAGGCACTGGATAACCTCAAGGACATCCAGGGTTCCGAGGTTGCTCGTCTGGACCCACTTTTTGCTACCCAGCAGGACTTTGACGACTTCAAGGCCCGCCACGATCAGGAGGTAGTCCCCAAAGGCCAGCTGGCCAACTACCACGGACGCGTGTTCATCGGCATCGACGCAGGTTCTACCACCATGAAGGCTGCTGTTGTTGGCGAGAAGGGCGAGCTGCTTTACACCTGGTACGACAATAACAACGGCGACATTCTGGGTACCGCTCGCAAGATTATGGACTCCATCTACGACGAGATGCCTTCCGACTGCATTATCGGCCACGTCACAACCACTGGTTATGGCGAGGGTATCCTGATTGAGGCTCTGCGCGCAGACTCCGGCGAGATTGAGACCGTTGCTCACCTGCGTGGCGCTAAGGCATTTGTCCCAGACGTTGATTTCATTCTTGATATTGGCGGCCAGGACATGAAGTGTCTGCAGGTCAAAGACGGCGTCATTGAGCACATCATGCTGAACGAGGCTTGCTCTGCAGGCTGCGGCTCCTTTATTGCATCCTTTGCCGACTCCATGAAGATGGACGTCCGCGAGTTTGCAACCGCTGCAACCAAGGCAACACTCCCTGTTGACCTGGGCTCTCGCTGTACCGTCTTCATGAACTCCCGCGTCAAGCAGGCGCAGAAGGAGGGTGCAACCATCGGCGACGTTGCTGCTGGTCTTTCATACTCCGTCATCAAGAATGCCCTGTTCAAGGTCATTAAGCTCCGCGACTTCAGCGAGATTGGTGAGCACTGCATTGTTCAGGGCGGTACCTTCATGTCCGACGCAACGCTCCGTGCTTTTGAGCTGCTCACCGGTAGAGATGTCATCCGTCCCGACATCGCAGGCGTCATGGGTGCCTACGGCGCCGCTCTTCTCGCCCGCGACCGCGCAGGTATTGACGGTGTATCCACTCTGCTTGACCGCGAGTCCATCGACAACCTGCAGGTCAAGCTTACCAACACACACTGCCGCATCTGCCCTAATAGCTGCATGCTTACCATCAACGACTTTGGCAGCGGCCACAGGTTTATCACCGGTAACCGTTGCGAGAAAGGCGCAGGTAAGAAGCGTGGTGCTAAGAAGAACGAGGCACCAAACCTCTTTGCGTTCAAGAACAAGCTGTTGTTTGATCGCGAGTCGCTTCCTGCAGATGAGGCACCTCGCGGCACCGTTGGCATTCCTCGTGCGCTGAACATGTACGAGAACTATCCGTTCTGGCACACGTTTTTCACTAAGCTGGGCTTCTCGGTCATTTTGTCCGACCAGACCACCGCAAAGACGTACGACATGGGCATCGAGTCCATGCCATCTGAGTCCGCTTGCTATCCTGCAAAGCTTTCCCACGGCCACATCATGAACTTGCTGGCCAAGGACCCAGATTTCATTTGGATGCCGTGTATTCGTTGGGAGCGCAAGGAGGACGACTCCGCAACCAACCACTACAACTGCCCAATTGTCATGAGCTACCCTCAGGCGCTGGGCCTCAACGTGGACGAGCTCTCCGATCCGTCCATCCAGTACATGGCTCCGTTCATTCCGTACGACAAGAAAAACGAGCTCAAGCGTCGTTTGTACGAGCTTATCAGTGAACAGCGCGAGAAGGACGCACAGGTAGGCAAAGGTCGTTTCCGCGGCGAGCACATCACGCGCGCCGAAATTGACGCCGCTGTTGAGGCTGCTTGGCAGGAAGATATCAACGTCAAGGACCAGATGCACCGCGCAGGTGACGAGGCTCTTGCGTGGATTGAGGAGCACGACGCTCACGGTATTGTTCTTGCAGGTCGCCCATACCACAACGACCCAGAGATTAACCACGCCATCCCTGAGCTGGTCTCTTCCTTTGGCTTTGCCGTTCTCACCGAGGATTCCATTGCTCATAAGATGATGCCTGAGCGCCCCATTCGTATTGTTGACCAGTGGATGTACCACTCGCGTCTGTATCGCGCGGCTCGCTTTGTTGCGTCCCGAAACGACCTGGACCTCATTCAGCTCTTCTCGTTTGGTTGCGGCCTTGACGCGCTGACCACCGACCAGGTCCAGGAGATTCTTGAGGCTTCGGGCAAGATTTACACCATGCTCAAGGTTGACCAGGTCTCCAACTTGGGTGCTGCACGTATTCGTATCCGCTCCCTGATGGCTGCCTTGAACGAGCAGCAGGCAGAGCTCGAGCGACTTTCAGCTGCTGGCCTGGTTACCGAGGCTGTTCCACAGGGCGTTCGCATGGCCGATGGCTCTCTGGAAAAGGCCAGAAGCGCTAGTTCTTCTCGCCGTGCGCCCGTGTACCGCGAGGCAGAATCCGCAGCTTACGAGAAGGTCCGCTACACCAAGGAGATGCAGGAAGCGGGCTACACCATCCTGGCTCCGCAGATGGCGCCGATCCACTTTGAGCTGGTAGAGGAGCTGCTGAAGGGTGCGGGCTACAACGTTGTGCTGCTGCCTTCGGTTGACCAGGGTGCCGTTGACATGGGCCTTCGCTACGTCAATAACGACATCTGCTACCCATCTATCCTGGTCACGGGCCAGATTATGGAGGCAGTGCTTTCCGGCAAGTACGATCTGACCAAGACCGCAGTTCTGATTTCGCAGACCGGCGGTGGCTGCCGTGCAACCAACTACATTGCACTGATTCGTAAGGCGCTCAAAGACGCAGGTCACCCAGAGATTCCGGTCATTTCCGTCTCCGCCGCTTCCGGCCTTGACGAGGACAACCCAGGATTCAAGCTGTTCAAGCCCGATTTGCTCATCAAGGCAGTTTACGCGCTCCTGTACGGCGACCTGATTATGCAGCTGCTGTATCGTGTTCGTCCCTACGAGGCCGTTAAGGGTTCCGCAAATGAGCTGTATGACCAGCTCATGGCCGATACACGCTCCAAGATCAACGGAATTTCTCGCAAGGAATTCTACAAGCAGTGCCAGCGTACCATCGAGCTGTTTGACAGCCTGCCCGTGGTCAATGACCGCCAGAAGCCACGCGTCGGCGTCGTCGGCGAGATTCTGGTTAAGTTCCACCCAACGGCCAACAATGAGCTGGTCAAGGTCATCGAGTCCGAAGGCTGCGAGGCTAACGTTCCGGGTCTGGTCGACTTCTTCCTGTTTGGCCTCTCCAACGCGATCAACACACACAAGGAGCTTGGTACTTCGTTCAAGAGCCGCATGACGCACATCGCGGGCATCAAGATGGTTCAGGGTCTGCGCGCGCCAATCAACAAGATGCTGGAGAAGTCCGAGCGCTTTGAGCCATATCCCAATATCGATGAGCTGGCCGAGAAAGCTGGTCAGATTCTCTCGCTCTGCAACACGATGGGCGAGGGTTGGCTGCTCACCGCTGAGATGTGCGACCTCATTGAGACGGGCACGCCAAACATCGTCTGCGCTCAGCCATTTGCATGCCTACCTAACCACGTCGTTGGTAAGGCGGTCATCAAGCGCCTGCGCCAGATGCACCCCGAGTCCAACATTGTTGCTGTCGACTACGACCCAGGTGCGTCCGAGGTAAACCAGCTCAACCGTATCAAGCTGATGATTTCGGTGGCTAAGGAGAACTACAAGAACGGCGTAAATGGCGAGTTCAAGCTGGAAAACGCCGACGATCCAGTTACCAACGACGCAACTATGCCATATACCGGCCGCGACAAGTTTGGCCTGGATTCCGTTGTTCGTGAGGGCGGCCACTCTTGCTCTTCGCACCACATGTCTGCGCTGGAAGCAACTGGCGCTAACCTGGGCGATCACGGTCGCACTGCTCCTGACCACGGAAAAGATTACGGTTCCATCAGGCTTTCCGAGGAGCAGATGGCTGCTATCGAACGCGCCAAGAAAAAGGCTGGCGTCAAGTAGCGCGGTCGACGCGGTCTGTGCGCCGAGGCACGTGGCTGCGAGTGCACACCCCGCGCCGGCCGGTCGTGCAACCAGCGTAATCGGCTGCGAAGTTGGTGTGCAACCAGCTACAAAGTTGTAATTTGCACGTTAATGAGCCCCAAACTTTGGTTTGGGGCTCATTTTTGGCGAATTTGGGCCCAAAGGTAAAAAATGCGTTTAGTTGGTGTATTCATTTTGAAAATGAGATGTTTTGACTCAATTAGTAAAAGAAATAGTTAAAACTATTTCGCTTATCCTGGGCAAACGCGAATATAAAAAGTTGAACTAAATTCCTTCATTCCCAACTAAACGCATTTTTTACCGCCTGAAGTCCCAAAAACGGCAATTTTCCGAGTCCTGTGAAAATTTTGCTTATAAAATGTGTGAAATATGCAATTTCATGCATAACGGCCTCAATCCGTGCCTACAAACAGTATTCCTTTGGTGTCGGCGACAGACTATGCCAAGCAAATACACTGAACTACGCGATTAGGCTGTATTCTCGTGAGCTAGCAGCAACAAAAGTGCTGCTCAACGTTAGCCGCTCAGATGCAGGGAACCAGCGTGTCGAGAAAACCGCACGTCCATCGTTCAGATAAATCTCCACGGTAGACCCATCAACAATAACGCGCAGGTCAAAAAGCTCCTTTAGCCTAATAGAGCGTTGAGTTCTGCCTGCAGCGGTGTCCTCGTCAATGAATTTCAGGGTAAAAGTGCCCTTGGAGTAAGAAAGCACAAGCGCGTCGTTGAGAGTAAGAGTTCCGTCTCCGGATATGTCCGTAATCTCAATATCTGCAGATAGTTGATCTATTTTGACGACAGCGTCGGCGACAAATTCCACACATTCTCGTCGCTTAGCATCAAGCTCTTTAACTGGATGTTGCAGGATAACACCATCACCAGACAACGAAAGTTCTCGGGGCAGAGTAAGGTTGTGGCAGAATTCAATGCCTTCAGGATAACTATGGTAAGTCGGATCGATGATGCCCATCCATCCAATCAAAATGGTTCGGCCAGAATCATCGACGAACGTTTGAGGTGCGTAGAAGTCAAAACCATGATCCCAGAGCACAAAGCTATCGGTGGAAACAGTTTCAACATTGATAAGCTTTTGGCCCTCTGGAAGCGGAAAATATCCCGACTGCCAGATGTTTTGCCACTTGTCGAGAGGCTCGCTTGAAGCACTTTCTTGCAAGTTAGCGGAATCGCTCAAGCGCGATCCCTTTGGACGCATCGGCGCTTGGTTCCGTACCAGCACTTGGTTCCGCATCGGCGTTTGACTCCGTACCAGCGCCTTCTCTTAGCCCCTGCGGACACATAGATAGAAACTCCTGGCCATCTAGCTGCACCAAAAAAGGGCATTCCCACATGTAGCCAAACGCCTCACGATGACCCAGGTCGTTAGCCCCGCGTATAACCGAGTGGAGCGTCCACGACTTGCCACAATCACTGGAGTCGTAAATCAACGCCGCTCCCGAATCGCAGCGTTCATCTGCGGATTTCGCGGGACCAGCCGCAGTGTCCCTCTCGCGAGCACCTAACAGCATGCGCAGAGCCCCGTCTTGCTCCCAAACCTTCGGATCGCGCACGTGGTTTGTGCAGGTATCGGGGTAGTCACCCGGCTTCAAAACAACGCACTTTGGCGAGAAATTCAGTCCATCTTCAGAGGTCACCATGACCTCATAGGCCTCTCGACCGACGTCAATGCCGTCGGCTTCTGGGTGTGTTTCGTCCATAACGTTGCCGGTGTAGAAGAGTCGCATGACCTCGCGGGCCGCTGCACTGCCGCGGGCGTCGTCGTTGCCGTCGCCGGCTGCCACAATGCCGCCGTGACCGCAGTCGCCGGCCGCCACACTGTCGTGACCACAGCCGCCTGCTGCGTCGTGTGTCTCAATCCAGGCCGAACCCGAAAACACACCGTCCTTATCGCAAGCTGCGTCTGGAGAAATCGCAATAGGTAGCGTCTCCCAAGAGAGCAAATCCTTGCTCACAGCATGTCCCCAGTAACGCAGCTCGTTGGCAGGCCACTCGGGAGTGTACTGGTAAAACGCGTGGTAGACGGACTTAAACTGACAAAGTCCGTTTGGGTCATTCATCCAACCCTGAGGTGGGAAGAGATGAAACTGTGGCGTCCAAGAGTCGTTTGTCATAGCGCTCCGCCTTTCGCATTTCTTGCAATTATTATGGCATGCGCGCGCAAAGTTCGTGCAGGTAGGTTTAATTCGTTTTGAGTTGCGGTACAGTAAATGCATACAACATCCAAGGCCGCCGGCTGCGACCCGCACCCGCGTGACCGCACGACCCGCGCTCGCACCACCCGCACCGCGCCGACCTTGCCCGAACCAGAGAGGATGCCTATGTCTGAAACCGCAACTAACCAGCTCCCCGATGTCGCCGAGCGCTTCATGCGCTACGTGCAGGTCGACTCCCAGTCCAACCCTGACAACGACACCGTCACCCCTTCAACGCCCGCTCAGCACGAGATGGCTCGCTACCTGGGCGAAGAGCTCAAGGTACTGGGCTGCACCGACGTCACCGTCGACGAGCACGCCTACGTCACCGGCACCTTCGCCGCATCCAAGGGCGCCGAGTCGGCTCCCGCGATGATGCTTTGCTCGCACCTGGACTCCGTCATCGACGCGCCCGCCTCGGGCATCAAGCCGCACGTCGTCCACTACGAGGGCGGTGATCTGGTCGCCGGCGTCGTTAACGGCAAGACCATCGCAACTACCCAGGAGCAGGTCCCTGACCTCAAGGATTTTGTGGGCATGGACATCATCTGCTCCGACGGCTCCACGCTGCTTTCTGCTGACGATAAGGCCGGTGTGGCCGAGATCTGCGCGCTACTCAAGCGTCTGGGCGACAACCCCGAGCTTGCGCACCCTACGCTCAAGATTGCGTTTGTTCCCGACGAGGAAATCGGTCACGGAGCAAGCCTGCTTGACCTGGACAAACTCGGCGCAGCGTACGGCTACACCGTCGACGGCGAGGCTCTCGGCGAGTTCAACTACGAATGCTTCAACGCCGCCCACGCTGACGTCTACTTCAAGGGTGTCATGGTGCACCCCGGCAGCGCCAAGGACGTCATGATCAACGCAATCACTGTGGCATCCGAGTTCCAGCAGATGGTCCCCGCTTTCGAGCGTCCTGAGCACACCGAGGGCTACGAAGGTTTCTACCACCCAATCGTCATCGAGGGCTCCGCGTCCGAGGTTAAGCTCAGCTACATCGTCCGCGACCACGACGCCCAGATTTGCCAACCGCCAGCAGGTCCTGCAGGATATCGCCGCGTTCTTGAACAAGCGCTATGGCGAGAATACCGTCCGCGTTGAGATTCACCAGGAGTATCGCAATATGGCCGAGAAGTTCGACGGCTACGAGTTCCTGATTGATTATGCGCTTGAGGCAAATCGTGAGGTCGGTATTGAGCCTAAGCCAGTTGCCGCTCGTGGCGGTACCGATGGTGCCCAGCTCACCTTCCGCGGACTGCCATGCCCCAACATTGCTACTGGTGGATATAACGCCCACTCCGTGCGTGAGTTTGTCCCCGTGCCAAGCCTTGAAGTTACCGTTGACCTTCTGGAGAAGCTCGTCGCCAAGTTTGCTGCCCGCAGCTAGCACCTGCGCTGACCGCGCTGCTCGCGCCGCGCGCTGTCCGCGAGTCGCGCCGCCGTGCCGCGCTCGCACTGCCCGCAGCTAGCGCCGCCGCGTCGCGCGCGACCGCTTGACGTGCAGCTTTGCCATTCATAGCTAGATTTCTACCGTCTACGCTCCCGTTCACCCTTGTCAATAAATGGTGTGCGGGAGCGTAGCATAATTAAGAGGGGTCATCGTTCTTTTTTTCACGGAGTAAGGGAGGTCGCAATGCTCGCAGTATTTTTTGGAATTGTTGTCGTTGCGGCACCCGTCATAGCTGCGGTTTTAGAGCACTCGGGAAACGTTGGAATTTCCGAGCGTCGCCACAGCCATCACGATACCTACGTGACTCCCGCTGCGCTCACACGTTCGCTCATTATTGACATGGCATTTGTCAGCGCAATCGCAGTTATTCTCGGCTGGCTTTTGCTACGTTAATGTATTTACGCCAAACCCAGACATTGTTATGGCGTTTTTTTGCGTCCTTTCTCGGTTGTCATGTTTATGGCGTGGTACATCTTGAGTCGTTATAAGGTCTCGCTTTTTGATGACGAGATGGTTGTAGTGCCCTTTGTAGGCTCTGAAATTTCCATCAACTACCAGGACATTAAGCGCATGGAGTGGGTTGGCGGACGTCGGGGCTCCGGGTTCAGAGATCTTCTAATTTTGACTTCGAATGCGTCAAAGGTGCGTCTCTCGGGTATGATTGGACTAGACCAAGTGTTGCTCAAGATTGATCGTTTTGACGTCTTGGCACATAGTTCAACTAGATAGAAGTACAATGCTGCGATTTAGCTCGTGTCAGCTTAGCTCGTGTCAGCTTAGCTCGTGCCAGCGTAGAGCGTGCCAGCTTGGAGCTGCTTTGGCGTAGGGCTACGTCCGCTTGGACTGCGACGCGCGTTGTGTTTGCCCAGCTACGCAGCATGCAATAACGGGGGACGTTTGTGATTAAGCTTGTTTTATCTGATATGGACAATACGCTGGTACCCTTTGGGAACAGACGCGTGTCGGACTTTACACGCAAGGCAATCCATACGCTCCTTGAAGAAACAGATATCGCCTTTGGCCCTTGTACCGGCCGAGATTACGTTGAGCTGATGCGTCTTTTCAGCCTCGATGAGGCATGCATGCAAACAGGAGTTATGTCTACCGGCAAGCGCGTGCTGTACAAGGGCAAGACTATCTCGCTCTCTATCTTCGATCACAAAACGTTGCAGGGTGTCGCAGATGCTCTTGCTGACGAGAAGAACATGTTCTTGGTCTGCTATCCAGAGAAGACTAATCTCTTTAACCCGGCATATGTTGTCGGTCACTGGACAAAGACATTCTCGCCGATTACGAGCGCAAATTGGTGTTTGTCTCGGGCATTGTTGATCAAGTCCCGGACGACGTCGATTTTGTCGCCGCAACAATTGCGTGCCCAGGCACGGAGGAGGACATGGAGCGCTGTCGCCAAAAGGTGGCCGCAGCCTGCCCGGATGTGTACACCATGTCGGTTGTCCCTCAATGGTTTGACGTGCTGCCAAAGGGTGTGTCCAAGCTGACCGGCTTTGAAACGCTTCTGGAAAGAACAGGTATTTCTCCAGAAGAGGTGCTTGTTTTTGGAGACGGCGAGAATGACGTCGAGATTTTAAGTAAAGTTCCGCACTCGGTGGCGGTGGCAAACGCAATTCCAGAGGTCAAGCAGGTGGCAAAGCATCACGTGGGTGCATCTGCAGACGATGGCGTTGCGCACGCCCTGCTAGAGCTGGTGCGCGCGACAAAAGCAGGGGAGACTCCCCGTTTTATGATGGAGAACTAGCATGATTAGACTCATTGCATCGGATATGGATGGTACGCTGCTGGACCAGAACTCCGAGGTTCCGCCAGAGACATTTGAACTTATCGAAGAGCTGTACAAACGCGGCGTTCACTTTGTCGCAAGCTCCGGTCGTCGTTACGATACGCTGCGCTGGTTGTTTGTGCCGGTTGCAGACAAGATTGACTACGTGGCCTCTCTTGGCACGCAGGTCTATGTAGAGAACGAGGTCATCGACCGCGAGGTTTTCTCGTCAGCTTCTATTCGTAAGCTGTTTGAGTTGACGTCTGAGTTTGACTGCATTCACCTGGTTGTTTATGACCGCACGCATACGTATCTGCTGGACGATCAGAGTTCGTTTGTGCGTGAGCTGGATAAAGACCTGCCAAATGCTGAGCGCGTGTTTGATCCGCCTTCACCTGACGTTAGCATCATTAAGGCTGCTATTTGCTGCGATTCAAGGGCTCGCTCCATGGATATGGCCATGATTCTTGAGCGCGAGATGGGCGATAGGCTTTCGTTCATGCCTTCTGGAGAGACCTGGATTGACGTGGTGCCTCGTGGCGTGAACAAGGCTACAGGGACTTGAGCAGATTCGCAGGTACTATGGCATTTCTCGCGACGAGATTGCCGTGTTTGGCGATTCCATGAACGACTACGCTATGCTGCGTTATGCCGGCACTGCGTACGTTATGGACAACGCTCGCTACGCACTCAAGACGATTGCCTCCAAGGTCATTGCACCTAACACCGAGCAGGGCGTCCAGAAAGAAATGCGTCGAATTCTGGAAGAGCTGGCGTAAGATTTGTGCAAAGGTCGTGCAATGAAGGCGCAGAATTCATAATTGCTGTTTAAGAATTGTGGAAGCTGTGATAAACTTCTACAGTCACGGGCGATTGGCGCAGCGGCTAGCGCAGGTGCTTTACACGCACAAGGCCGGGAGTTCAAATCTCTCATCGCCCACCATGGAACCTCACGCGGCGCCCTCGGGTGTCGCGTTTTTTCTAAGGAGTGCAATGAATAACCAGGTAGAAAGCGCGTTTTCTGGCGAGAAACCCTTGCAGACTGGAGCCGACACGCAGGCCGACGCCGCCGCGCAGGCCGATGCAGCTACGCAGATCAACGCCGTCACGCAGGCCGGAACCGCCACAGAACCCGCGCGCTCGTTCGACCGCGCGTGGGATCAGATGCGCCCCGTCACCCTCGAGCGCAACGTTATGAAGAACGCAGACGGATCGTGCCTGGTCACGTTTGGCGACACGCGCGTCCTGTGCACCGCCACCGTCGAGGAAGGCGTTCCCGCGTGGCGACGCAGTTCTCGCGCGGGTTGGGTCACGGCTGAATATGCCATGCTACCTGCGTCGACTAACCGCCGCACCAAGCGAGAGCGCGCCAACCGCAAGGGTCGCTCCATGGAGATTGAGCGCCTCATCGGTCGCTCGCTGCGCTCCGTTGTTGACCTCAATCGCCTGGGTGAGTACACCATTACGCTGGACTGCGACGTGCTTCAGGCAGACGGCGGCACCAGAACCGCCAGCATTACCGGTGCTTGGGTGGCGCTTCACGACGCACTCTATTCACTTGTCGAGAAGGACCTTTTGCCCAGACTTCCCCTTACAGGTCAGGTAGCTGCGATTTCTATGGGTTATGTAAACGGCCAGCCGCTGCTGGACCTTGATTATCCCGAGGATTCTCATGCGGACATTGACATGAACCTTGTGGGAACAGAAACTGGACAGATAATTGAAGTGCAAGGAACAGGCGAGGGTGGCCCGTTTGATCGCGAGCAACTCAATCAGTTGCTCGACCTTGGTCAGGCAGGCATCGCCCACCTTGTTGACCTGCAGAATCAAGTGACAGGATTTAGGGAGTAACTATGAGTCAAAACGGTGCAAATCAGGGTTCCAACGCTGTGAACTTTGATCCAGATACAACTGTGGTAGTTGCAACGGGCAACGCTCACAAACTTGTTGAGATTGAAGCTATTCTTTCCAAGGTAATGCCTGGTATGAGCTTTGTGGCTTTGGGTCAGCTGGGCGATTTTCCAGATCCAGAGGAGAACGGTCAGACGTTCCGCGATAACGCTCTAATCAAGGCAATGGCTGCGCTTGACGAGGTAGATTGTGTAGCGGCCATTGCAGACGACTCCGGTATTTGCGTTGACGCTTTGGACGGAGCCCCTGGAATTTATTCTGCTCGTTATGCTGGCGAGCATGGCAATGATGCTGCAAACAATCAGAAGCTGCTGGCAGAGCTTGCCGACGTTGCTGACGAAGACCGTACTGCTCGCTTCCACTCTACTGTTGCTCTGGTCTACAGAGACGGATCCGTGCTGGTAGGAGAGGGTGACTGCGAGGGCGTTATCGGTCACGAGCCAAAGGGTCACAACGGCTTTGGCTACGATCCACTCTTCTGGCCAGAAGATGCTCCAGGTAAAACCATGGCAGAGCTTGAGCCTGACGAGAAGAACGCTATTTCTCACCGTTTCCACGCTCTGCAGAATCTTTCCAGGCAGATTCAGGGATAGACGACGCCGACAGTACGTCAGGTTGACGTCAGGTTGGTGTCGGGTTGGCGTCAGATTCTGGACAGAAAACTGCCGTTGTGTCAGGTTTGCGTCAGACTCGCGACAGATTCCAGACAGATAACTGCCGTCGCGTCAGCTTCACGAAAGATTCGCGTCAGAATCGCGACAGATTAGCGACAGAAACACGCCATATAACAGGTCAAAACCGGTCAGCGAGATATTTGTTCTTCTCGCCGACCGGTTACTTTTTTGCTTGCTTCAAATGTTAAACTAAATGTAACTGTGACTTCTGTCTTGGAGGTAGACATGAGGATTGTTCGCACTCGCGATTACGAGGACATGAGCAGGAAAGCTGCAAATGTTATCTCTGCACAAATCATTTTGAAGCCAAATTGCGTTCTTGGTCTGGCAACTGGTTCAACGCCAATTGGTACGTATGCCCAGCTTGCCGACTGGTGCAAGAGGGGAGATCTGGACTTCTCGCAGGTTTCTACGTACAACCTTGACGAGTACCGCGGTCTTTCTCACGACGATCCTCAGAGCTATCACTATTTCATGCGCAAAAACCTCTTTGACCTGGTAAATATTGATCTTGAGAACACCCACGTGCCTGACGGCTCTAATTCTGACGTCGAGGCAGCTTGTTCTGAGTACGACAAGCTTGTCGCAAAAGCTGGCTATCCTGACCTGCAGCTTCTTGGTATTGGCCACAACGGCCACATTGGCTTCAACGAGCCTGACGACCACTTCTCCAAGGGTACGCACTGCGTTGACCTTACCGAGAGCACCATTCAGGCAAACAGCCGCCTGTTTGAGCGCATGGAGGACGTCCCTCGCCAGGCTTACACCATGGGCACGCAGACCATTATGTTCGCGCGTAGCATTCTGATCGTGGCCAGCGGCGAGGACAAGGCCAAGGCCGTTTACGACATGTGCTACGGCAACGTTTCGCCTCAGTGCCCAGCCTCTATCCTGCAGCTTCACACCAACTGTACCGTTATTGCTGACGACGCTGCTCTTTCGCTCTGTCCAGCTGAGTAAAACCTGGTTGGCCCAAAGCTTCTAAAAAAGCATCTGCTGAGAAAAACAAAACTCCCATTCATGTGAATGGGAGTTTTTTTGTAGCAGTTTATCGTGCGTAAGCGTTGTACGTGCGCGTTTAGTGACGCTCCGAAAAATATTAATAGTCCTTGTAGTAGCTGCTTACAGCCAGAAGGGTTTGGTAGTTAAGGCCAAGTACATAGTCACCCTGATCGGTATGAACTGTGCGAAGTGTAAACTCAAGATTGTCACCAATCGTGATTTTATCGCCATCTTTTTTGCCAGTACGAGACATATCGCCAGTTGTAAGTGGGAAAATTCTTCCAGCTGGATTGACCGAAGTGACTAAAAATATAAAAGGCTCGACGGAGTTCTCGATGTGCAGTTGTTTGAAAATCTGACTGTTTGTTGACACATAGACTACTTCGTTTCTGTCAAACTCTTCTTCAGCTCTGGAAGAGTCGCTGCTACCCAAGGTAGATCATGGTGAACAAAGGGATTGTCGCTTGCGAGCGACTGCGCAATAGGCGAGCCATACTGGTAGACGTAAACAATCTTGTTATAGAGCTCGCTGACGTCGTTGACAGTCGTTTGAGCTGGTGCGGCCTGATTAGCCTGAACAAGCTCGATGAGGTTCATGGAGTTTAACTGGTCCGATGAGGCGCCTTTGGACTGTGCCTCAGAAACGGTCAATCCACCAAATGCAAATGACCCCACGCCAAATACCAGGCAAAGTGCGGACAACGCAACAAGAACTTTAGATGATTTCTTTTTGGAAAGGAATGCAATTCCAACAGCAAGAGCAACAAAAATAAGCACGATATACCAGGTCTTACTGATGGCATATCCCAGAGTCTCAGTCATTGGGCCTCCTTGTGTTGTAAGTTAGTTACTAATTTTATCAGAGGATCCCTATTTGTCATAAATTTGTTGGGATTCTGACGCGATGCCGTCGCGAGTCTGACGTGATGTCACCGCAGGTCTTACGTGATTCCGACGCCAGCCCGATGCCAGCCCGATGCGATCTTCTCGCTAGCCTGACGCAAACCTGACGCGAATCTGACCGATCGACTGATGTTGTTCCCGTGACATTTGTCGTAAAACCTTGAGATTTTATTTTCTACCTCGTATAGTGGAGTTTCGGAAATTCTGACTATTGTTTGTCGACCGGTACAAATCTCCGACACATCAACGTGTCGCATCACAAACGTACTGATTGACTTGGAGGATTGATGGAAAACGAGATTCCACCAGTTAATCGTGTAGACGAGATTCACGAGAAGCTCAGCGTACTTCAGGGTCAAAAACTCAAGGTCAAGGCCAACATGGGTCGTTCTCGTATCGTTGAGCGCACAGGCACTCTGGTCATGGCCCATCCATCTCTTTTTATCGTTGAGGTTGGCGAGCGCCGCGGTCGCACCGCCCGTCAGTCCTACCAGTACGTTGACGTTCTGACCGGCACCGTTGAGCTTTTTGACTACGAGACCGGCGAGCGTTTGTTTGATTTTGAGTTTGAAGAGTAGTTCAGAAGCGCACGCATTACTGCGACTAGGCTCACTCTCATGACTGCCTCTTCGTCCAAATTTGGATGCCAAATCATCAAAATTCCTTGCAAGGTCAATCTTCACCTGGGCATTCACACCCAGAAGGACCAGCGAGGATACCATAAAGTAGATTCGCTCATGGTTCCCGTTGCCCTGTACGACACAGTAGTTGTCGACGACGCACCAGAACTTACGGTTACGCATGAGCCGCAGCTTTGCGTGTTGCCCGAGCGAACAACAACTTGGAAAGCCGCGGTTCTTCTTGCCAATAAGCTGGGCATTTCTCCAGATGTTTCCATTGACGTGCAAGTGCACATTCCTGAGAAGGCCGGTCTGGGTGGATCGTCTGCCGATGCTGCCGCAACGCTCTATCTACTTGCTCAGCGTTGGGGCATTGACCCACTAGATCCGCTGGTAATTGAGGTAGCCAAGGCTGTTGGTGCAGATGTAGCGTTCTTCTTGGATCCGCGACCATCGCTTATGCTTGGCGCTGGAGATACGTTGGTGGAGACCTACGCGTCTACCGTTGACGCTCCGCTTGCCATTGTTTTACCAGCAGAAACAGGCGTTGTTACCAAAGAGGCGTACGACCAGTTTGATGCATTTCCAGTTGCTCCAGAATCTTACGAGCAGCTATCCTCGCTTCTACGTGCTGCTGACCAGAATGCCAGTGGCCCAGCCGCTAGCGGCCAAGCCGCTACCGACAAAGCCGCTGCTGGCAGCCACCTTATCCAGCAAGTTGCAAAACTTCTCTTCAATAATCTTGCTTCTGCAGCAAAGTCGCTAAAGCCACAGGTAGCTGAGGTAGAGGAGTGGCTGAAGGTACAACCTGGAGTTCTTGGCGCTCAGGTTTCCGGCTCAGGCAGCAGCTCTTTTGCACTTTGCGAGTCCCAAGAAGCAGCCGACGCAATTGCCGCTGCAGCTCAAGCAAAAGGTTGGCGAGGCTTCTCCACTACCTGCAAGTTGTAGTGGTAACATAGAGCGGCAAATGTTTGACGGTTTATCCTGTCGGACAAGGTAAAACATAACGGGTTGTGGCTCAGCTTGGTAGAGCGCTCGGTTCGGGACCGAGAGGTCGCTGGTTCAAATCCAGTCAACCCGACCATTTTTCCTCCTAAATCGTGAATCCGCACCGTTTTTTGCCGTGAAATAGGCACTTTTGCTGTCAAAGTGGTAAAAAATGCGTTTAGTTGGAATATACAAAATCAGACGAATTCTATGCAGGGCATCTACCAGCGTATATCCCCAGGAAAATTTGATTGAAACTATTATAAGAAAACTCAACTGGGCAAACGTAAGTGCTAAAACGTCGAGCTAGAAAATTTATTTCCAACTAAACGGATTTTTTACCCAAATCAGACACTGCTTTCCAATACATCAATTTCTTGATTAATTTTCATGCATATCAGCGGCTGTTTATACGGTTTCTGATGCAAGTGATAAGTGGCTATTTCCAAAATCTACGAAGACGTCCAATAAGCGTGCAGTTGAATCGTTTTTAAACCTTTCGGTTCTATCGTATGAACAATATGAATGTTATGAACGTTTAACCTCAGCAAAACATAAATAATTTTGCACAAAATAAACACAAATGGATTACAATCAGTTAAAAGTATCGAGCTCGTACCATCGTGCTGCAGGACCGCGCGTGTACCGAACTCGTACCATCGTGCTGCAGGACCGCACGTGCACCGAACTCGTACCATCGTGCTGCAGGACCGCACGAACTCGCAGTTTGTTGTGTCAGTTTGTTGTGTCAGTTTGTTGTATCGCGTTTTGTTGAAAGGGGTTTTGTATGCCTGTTGTTGAGTTTTTGTAAACGTGTTATCAACACCAGCCATCCTAGTTGGCCTTGTTGCTCTGCTGGGTTTGGCACTTCAGGGAAAGCCAGTTGAGGACCTCATTAGGGGTACCCTCAAGACCATCGTCGGCTTCCTTGTTCTTTCTGCAGGCGCAGGTTTCCTGCAGACTGGTTCCCTTCTTGCCTTTGGCGAGATCTTCAACTTCGCCTTTGACATGCAGGGTGTCGTTCCAAACAACGAAGCTGTCGTTTCGCTGGCACTGGGCGAGTTTGGTCAGGCAACCGCAATCATCATGTGCGTCGGTATGGTCCTGAACATCGTTCTTGCACGTTTTTCTCGCTTTAACTACATCTTCCTCACCGGTCACCACACTCTCTACATGGCAGCAATGCTCGCCATCATTCTGCACGTCGGTGGCCTTTCCGGTTGGATGCTTTACGTCTCCGGCGCTTGCCTGCTTGCTTTGATTATGGTTCTGTCTCCTGCATACTGCCAGCCTACTATGCGCAAGGTTACCGGTAGCGATTCCGTCGCACTTGGTCACTTTGGCGGTGCTGGCTACTGGCTCGCTGGTATGGTTGGTAAGCTCTTTGCTTCCGATCGCGAGAATAGCACCGAGAATATCAAGTTCTCTAAGCGTCTCATTTTCCTGCGTGACAACACCGTTTCTATTGGCCTGACCATGATTATCATGTTCCTGGTTATTACCGGCGTTGCTGTCAGCCGCGGCCTTCTAACTCTGGTACCTGCAGGAACTACCGCTGCAGAGTTTGCTTCTAACCCACAGTATGCTGGCCTTCAGCACCTTGGCGACCTGCTGAACATTGGTACCGAGACCACTACTAACTGGATTGTCTGGGCATTGACCCGCGGCCTTTCCTTCGCTGGTGGTGTTTACATCATTCTGTCCGGTGTCCGTCTGATCATTGGCGAGATTGTTCCTGCATTTAAGGGTATCGCTCAGAAGCTTGTCCCTGGTGCAAAGCCTGCAATCGACTGCCCAATCGCATTTACCTATGCTCCAAATGCCGTTATCATCGGCTTCCTGAGTTCCTTCGTCGGCGGCATCCTGGGTCTGCTTATCCTTGGTGTCATTAATGCACAGATCGCAGCTATTGCCCTGATCCTCCCAGGCGTTGTTCCTCACTTCTTCTGCGGCGCAACTGCAGGTGTCTTTGGTAACGCAGAGGGCGGCATCAAGGGCTGCATTGCTGGCTCCTTTGTCCACGGCCTGCTCATTACCTTCCTGCCTGCACTGTGCATGCCAGTCTTCACCCTCATGGGCTTCACCTCCGCTACCTTCTCCGACGCTGACTTCTCCATCATGGCGCTGATCTTTGGTAACGTTGCTCTGAACGTCCAGGGTGCAGTTCTCACGGGCATCTGCGTTGTCTGCTTCTGCCTCCCAATTCTCTTCAACCTTGTTGCTCCTAAGAAGGCAGAAGAGAAGAAGGCCGAGTAGCATCCGCTCACAGAATTGCAGCTAAACATCGCAGTTGCTGCAGAAAATGCGAGTAGAATCTAAGTATCTAGGTCGGGCTTCGTCCTTGGATGGGGCCCGACTTTTAACTCAGAAGACCCACGTAAATCCACAGGTTACGCGTGGTGAATTGAAAGGAGTTCTTATGGCTATCCAGAAGATTCTTTGTTGTTGCGGAAGTGGACTTGGCTCCAGTCTTATGGTTGAGATGCAGATCCAGGACGTCCTAAACGAGCTGGGCGTGAGCGGCGTTGAGGTTGAGCACTCAACCGTTTCTGACGTCACCCCTGGTGCAGCTGACCTCTTCATTGTTGCTCGCGACCTTGAGGATTTTATCGCTGACATTCCAGAGGACGAGAAGATCATCCTCTCCAACATTCTTGATAAGGATGAGATGAAGGAAAAGCTAAGCGAGAAGTTCGGTCTGTAAGCGCTGACTCGCACGCAGCTCCGGCTCGCGCGTGGTGCCGACCTGCTGCGGTTCTCGCACGTAGTACGTGAAAGGAAATTACATGGACGTCGACCTTAAACAGGTTGCTCGTGAGGTGCGTAAAAGCATCCTCACGCAGGTCTTTACGGCCAAATCCGGCCATCCCGGTGGCTCGCTTTCTGCAACAGAAATCCTGACCTATCTCTACTTCAAGGAGATGCACGTAGATCCTACCAAGCCTAACTGCCCCTGCAGGGACCGCTTTGTGCTTTCAAAGGGTCATGTTACTCCTGCACTTTACGGCGTTTTGGCCGAGCGCGGCTTCTTCCCCAAGGAGGAGCTCAAGACCTTCCGCGCGCTCAACTCGCGCCTTCAGGGTCACCCAAACATGAACGATACTCCTGGCGTTGACATGAGCACCGGTTCCCTGGGTCAGGGCGTTTCTACCGCTGTTGGTATGGCGCTTGCTGGCAAGAAGTTCAACAAGGACTACCGCGTCTACGCACTTCTAGGCGACGGCGAGATTGAAGAGGGCCAGGTCTGGGAGGCTGCCATGTTTGCCGGCAACCACCAGCTTGATAACCTCACGCTTATTGTTGACAACAATAACCTGCAGCTTGACGGCTCGCTTGATCAGATCAATACCCCGCAGCCAATTGGCGAGAAGTTCAAGGCGTTCAAATTCCACGTCATCGAGGTGGCAGATGGACACGACTTTGACCAGCTTGCAGCTGCATTTGCTGAGGCTCGCACCGTCAAGGGTCAGCCAACCGTTATCATTGCCCACACCGTAAAGGGCAAGGGTGTCTCCTTCATGGAGAACCAGGTAGGCTGGCACGGCAAGGCTCCTAACCAGGAGCAATACGAGCAGGCACTTAAAGAGCTTGAGGGAGAGGTGGCATAACATGGCAGATGTACAGAAAATTGCCACCAGAGAGGCTTACGGAAAAGCCCTGGTAGAGCTTGGTAAAGAGCACGACGATCTTCTCGTCTTTGATGCTGACTTGGCAGAGGCTACTCGCTCCGGCAAGTATGGCGAGGAGTATCCTGATCGCTTTGTTGACTGCGGAATTGCTGAGGCCAACATGATTGGTATGGCAGCTGGCGTCGCAGCTACGGGTCACAAGGTCTTTGCAACCTCGTTTGCAATGTTTACGTCTGGTCGTGCGTTTGAGCAGATCAGAAACTCGGTGGGTTATCCGCACCTAAACGTCAAGATTGGCGCTACCCACGGAGGTCTCTCGGTAGGAGAGGACGGCGCTACCCACCAGTGCAATGAGGATATTGCTGTTATGCGTACCATTCCTGGTATGACCGTTATCATCCCATCCGACGCTGTTGAGGCTGAGGCCGCCGTCAAGGCCGCTTACGACCATGATGGTCCTGTCTACATGCGTTTTGGTCGCCTGCCTGTCCCTGTGTTCAACACCAACCCTGACTACCACTTTGAGCTGGGAAAGGGCATTGTCCTTAAGGAGGGTACTGACGTTACGCTGGTAGCTTGTGGCCTTATGGTTCCTGTGGCTCTTGAGGTTGCAGAGCAGCTAGCAGCAGAGGGTGTCAACGCTGAGGTCATCAACATTCACACCATCAAGCCTCTGGATACTGAGCTGATTACCGCCTCTGCAGCAAAGACCGGCAAGGTTGTGACCATTGAGGAGCACTCCGTTATCGGCGGTCTGGGCAGTGCAGTTTGCCAGGCTCTTGCAGAGAACGCTCCTGTTCCTGTCAAGGTCATCGGCGTCCAGGACACCTATGGCGAGTCCGGACCCGCACTTCAGGTTCTTGCTAAGTACGGCCTGGATACCCCAAGCGTTCTTGCATCCGTTAAGGATTTCTTGAAGTAAGATCTTCGAGCTCTGGCGTGCGTAGTTACGCTCCAGTGGATTTCCGCGCTTCGGAGCACGGCAGCGCGTCTCAACAGCGTATGTTACCGTCGCACAAACAAAGCCCTTCTCGTCATCTGGCGAGAAGGGCTTTTTGCTTGCAGAGAAATTGTCGAGTCACCAGATCGTTTACTTTCGTCCCGCCTGAAAAGTGCATCATGTCTGAGTAAATTTACTCAGACATGGCGAGAAAAACCGGCAAATAGCTCAGACTTGGTGCACTTTTCCGGCAAAACGTTCAGACATGGCGAGAAAATCAGGCTCCACGAAGAGCGCCCATGAAAAGCAACCTTGAGTTCAAAAGTCCCGCCCGAAATGTGCAAAGAATCTGTATTTGAGCTACCGATTCTTTTGCAAAATCAGGCAAAACCACAGATTCTTTAACGTTTTCAGGCAGAATTTACAGATTCTTTTAAGAAATCAGGAGCCCACTAGATGACAGATACGTTGGCCTTCTCACAGACGGTTCCAATGGAGCATACGGCTACTCGGGGGTTGAGCCTGGCAGAAAAACCAAGAAGGCAGCATGTCAAGCTCTAGCTGAATTCATTTACTGAGGTTGTCATCTGCTTCGTGGCTGGGGCCACGCATAAGATACGCGGCCCCAGCCACTGCGGCATAAAGTGCCCAAGCGCCTACGCAGAAGAGCAGGTTTCCCAGCCAGTCCCCAACGAAAATCTCGTGTGTGTCAGTACTGCGATAGAACGAGTTCGTGACAGCAAGTAGTAATGCTGCTGCCCCGCTTGACAAGAGTCGTGTCCACAGTGCTCTCACTCTCCGTTGTGGCCATCGTTGTGGCGGGTCAACAATCAAAAGAACCAGGCCGGTGAGAAACGCTCCATAAAGTGGAAATACCATCAAAAGAGTGCCAGCTGCGGCGAGCCCCGTGGCGGGGATATAAAAAATCCCGAAGCAGATTCCAATCCATGTCGTGTACGTACGGATCGCATCCCTGTTCGTGAAAGTAGGCGTGGCAAATCGGGCTGAGCTCCTCATGAGCATCCGTCCTGCCATGACCGTGAAGGCAATCCAGCCGAGACCGAGAGATAGGAGCGTCTCACTCCAATGTTGAGATCCATACTGGGTGGAAGCAACTGCATCAAAAGCGACTAACGCGATGGCCGCAACCCCTGTACCCAATACGCGGATCAGTAATGCTCGACAGAGCGGCGTCTCCCATGTTGATGGCCTATCAATGATAAAAAATAGCAGTCCTGCTAGAGGGCAAGCCACAATGGGGTGCTCACCGGGGCGACTCCACCGATGAAGAGCAGGGAACCGGGCACTATCGCAAAGCCGAGGATGAGCCCTACCCAATACGTGTAGGTCCGAACGAATAGTTTTAAAGACTCAACCACTCACGCCTCCCATGGACTTCAGCACCGAAACTATAACTATTCTACGGCGGGGAGACGACTCATGGCCAGACACACTTCAAAACCCGCCTGAAATGTGCAAAGAATCTGTATTTGAGCCACCGATTCTTTTACAAAATCAGGCAAATCCACAGATTCTTTGATGCTTTTAGGCAGAATTTACAGATTCTTTGCAGAAATCAGGCGCCTGCTAGGCGCCTCTAGGTCGCGCCGCCCACCCGGCGAGAAACCCCGTCCACCCCCAGCATTTCCGCACAAGAAACCCGGCATCCACACGAAATGAATGCCGGGTTGAAATCGCTTTCTACCTGTACGCGCCTTACTTGTACTCGTAGAAGCCCTTACCAGCAGCAACGCCGGTCTCGCCCTTGTCAATCTTCTCTTTGAGCTGGGCAACAATGCGACCCTGTACGGACTCTGGATCCTTCGCTGCAGGATTCATCAGAGCAACGTTGTATGCGGTGACCAGGCCAATGATGTCCAGAATCTGGAACGGACCCTTTGGTGAACCAGTGCCAATACGCCAAGCCCTGTCGATGTCCTCGACGTCGCCGACGCCGTTAGCCCAGAGCTGCTCAGCGGAGACCAGAAGAGGTACCAGCATGGAGTTCAGCAGGTAGCCAGGCTGCTCCTTCAGGACCTTGACTGGAATCATGCGAATGCTTGCCGCAAAAGCGACGACCATGTCAAAGTTCTCCTGAGCGGTGCCTGCGTGGCCCATGACCTCGCCGATTGGGTTGCGCCAAATCTCGTTGGCAAAGTGGAGAGCCAGGTACTTCTCGGGACGACCAGTAGCTGCAGCAAACATGCTTGGAATCATGGTTGAGCTGTTAGTTGCAACAATAGTCTTCTCGGGCAGGTGCTTGGCCAGCTCGGTGTAGAACTCAATCTTCTGCTCTGGATTCTCAGCGACGGACTCGATAACAAAGTCAGCGTCACCAAAAGCCTCGTCCCAATCGGAAGTGAGCTTGAGGTTGCTGTATGCGTGCTCGACCTTCTCTTTAAGCTGGTCGAGCTTCTCTGGAGTAATCTCGTCCTGAGCAATGAGACCGTATGCATACGCCTTTGGATCGCTCTTCATAGCCTCGAGGGTGTTCAGATACACTTCTCTGAGGTGCTCAATCTTTGGACGAGCGCGCTCAATTGAAGCCTCGGACCTCAGCCAAATGGTGGTCTCGTAGCCGCGGTAAGCGGTCTGAAATGCAATCTGGCTGCCCAAAACGCCGCCGCCAGCAACTACAACTTTCTTAACCTGTGAAATGTCCATAGGACGTTCCTTTCTACAAGCGTGGCGAGAAGTGCCGCGCGAACTATCTACCGTCCCTATACCCCAGAAACTCTCCGTCAAACATTCGTTCGGAAAATTTTCAACTTTCATTTAATTCCTATAAATAACCCCTTGGCGAGAAACCACATCTATCCCTCACACTTCTTGGGTAAAATAGAGGAGTACCACCAGCAGCTGGTTTTAGCGCAGTTGTTCAACCAAGCTCTAACAAAACCAGCGGCTACAACTCAGTAAAACACCAGGTACAACGCCTGGACAGAATAGAGGCATCATGATCGACGGAACATACAAGATTCAAATGGATTCTCCCGTTGGAGCCAAAGAGGGTACCGCTGTTCTCATCACTTCTGGCGAGAAACTCACTGGTTCTCTGTCTGCCATGGGTGTTCAGATTGATATTGAGAACGGCAAGGTTAACGACAACTCATTTACCTTTGGTGGCAAGCTTGAGTCTTTTGTGGGTCCCGTTATCTTTGCCGTCGGTGGTTCCGTTGAGGGCGACAC
>BNJU01004185.1_pt1 | contig 86370 bp, 105 predicted proteins | sample 8539281 | NCBI WGS metagenome assembly BNJU01 (sample SAMD00202456, study PRJDB9452) | human saliva metagenome | isolation source: human saliva | place: Japan
ATGCTTTTCTTATTAAATGGCTTGATTACTAATTGTGTAATCAAGCTATTTTATTCTTCAAGCATAACATCTTAAAAGTCCCTACTAGGATATCTCAAATTTTTTGTTAGGTACCGGATTGGGCATAAATAGACAGGATAGGGACAGGGCCTGAGAAGATTTTTCTTGTAGAATCATGATATCAAGAAGGAGATGTATGAACTGAAGACGCTTATGAGAAAGTGCAGTGGATCGTCCGGCTGCTGCAGGATTATTGCTACATTTATGGGAGAGTAGTGACTGGGAACAAGGGGTAACGGTTTGTCACCAGCTGGAAGAAAGTCATCGAGATATCAGTCAAGATGAAAGCCGCCTCTATCGCTACTTTCAAGACAAAAATTTCAGAATCATATTCATGACATTCTTCGCAAGCAAGAGAGCAAAAACGCTGCTTCGATCGTCAGTCTATGAAGAGTTGGCACCATGTAGTCTCAGACTGAGCAGCGCGAGACGAGCCTAGATGAATTTAGTCGCCTTCGAAGTTCGTTGGCAGCCTACGACTTCAGTTAGATAAAGAACAGACTAGAGTATACCATCGCTTTCACTAGGCGACGAACGGTTTAAGGGGCGTAAAGAGTTTGTTGCGCGACTTGAGGGGCATACTTATCAGATTTTTTCTGAGATAATTGTTTAGGAATAGAGTAAAGGGAGAGTCATCTTTCCTTTTTAGTTGTTGATTTATCAGTGATTTTGTGAGGCATTAGAAAGACAAAATGTAGATAAAAAGTTTGCAAAAAGTGTTGACAAGGGATGGATAGTGATATACTGATATAGTTGTCGCTTGAGGAGAGCGATGAAAGACTTTTGGAAAACTGAACAAGACGAACCATGTAGCGGGGCACTACAACATAAGTTGTAGTACTGAACAAAGAAAAAAACAATAAATCTGTCAGTGACAGAAATGAGTGAGAACTCAAACTTTTAATGAGAGTTTGATCCTGGCTCAGGACGAACGCTGGCGGCGTGCCTAATACATGCAAGTAGAACGCTGAAGGAGGAGCTTGCTCTTCTGGATGAGTTGCGAACGGGTGAGTAACGCGTGGTAACCTGCCTGGTAGCGGGGGATAACTATTGAAACGATAGCTAATACCGCACAACATTGACTGTTGCATGATAGTCAATTGAAAGGTGCAAATGCACCACTACCAGATGGACCTGCGTTGTATGAGCTGGTGGTGGGTAACGGTCACCAAGGCGACGATCCAGCCGACCTGAGAGGGTGATCGGCCACACTGGGACTGAGACACGGCCCAGACTCCTACGGGAGGCAGCAGTAGGGAATCTTCGGCAATGGACGGAAGTCTGACCGAGCAACGCCGCGTGAGTGAAGAAGGTTTTCGGATCGTAAAGCTCTGTTGTAGAAGAACGGTGTGAGAAGTGGAAAAGTTCACACTGTGACGGTATCTTTTCAGGAAAGGGCCAGTCAACTACGTGCCAGCCAGCCGCAGTAGGTCGAGCGTTGTCCGGTTATTGGGCGTAAAGCGAGCGCGGGCTGAGTGAGATAAGTCTGAAGTTAAAATAGCAAGCAACGTAGTACGCTTTGGAAACTGTTGCTTACGGGTGCAGAAGAGCGCATTGCATGTGTAGCGGTGAAAGTGCGTGAGATATGGAGGAACACCGGTGGCGAAAGCAGCTCTCTGGTCTGTAACTGACACTGAGGCTCGAAAGCGTGGGGGAGCAAACAGGAGTTAGATACCCTGGTCCACGCCGTAGCATATGATGAGTCTGGGTGTTGGGTCCTTTCCGAGACTCAGTGCTGCAGCTTCTTGCGATTAAACACTCCGCCTGGGAGTACGACCGCGAGGTTGAAACTCAAGGAATTGACGGGGGCCCGCACAGGCGGTGTATGCATGGTTTAGTTCGAAGCAACGCGAAGAACGTGGACCAGTCTTGACATCCCGGTGCCCGATCCTGAGAGTTAGGATTTTAGCCGGCACACGGTGACAGGTGGTGCATGGTTGTCGTCGCTCGTGTCGTGAAGATGTTGAGTTAGTCCACTGGCAGCACAACCCGTGTGTTAGTTGCCATCATTTCGTTGGGCACTCTGTGCGAGACTGCCGGTAATAACCCCGGAGGAGGTGAGAGTTGGCGTCGATCATCATGCCCGCCGGCCTGGAAGCTACACGTGCTACAATAGCTGGTACCAGCGAAGTCGCAGTCGGTGACGGCAAGCTAATCTCGCCAGTCGTCAGTTCCGGATTGTGGGCTGCAACTCGCCTACGCGAAAGTCGGAAATCGCTAGTAATCGCGGATCAGCACGCCGCGGTGAATACGTCCGGGCCTTGCACCACCGCCCGTCGCACCGCGAGGTTTAGCCAACGCGAAGTCGGTGAGGTAACGCTTTAGAACCAGCCGCCTCGGGTTGATTGATGATTGGGGTGAAAGTCGTAACCAAAGGCCCGGCCGTGTCGGAAGGTGCGGCCTGGATCGCCTCGACTTTCCTAAGGAAAGAGCGGAGGCCATTGGTCGTCATGTTTGGTTTTGAGAGGTCTTGTGGGCGCCTCGGCTCGGCTGAGAGGCGCCTGCTTGCACGCCGCAGGAGGTCAGCGGTTCGATCGCCAGGCTCCCGTGAGATAGTGATGACTATTCACTAAACTTGTCCATTGAAAGTGAATAACTTCTGTCAAATAGTAACAGAAAATAAAGCGAAACGCTGTGAATATTAGCCGATTTGAGACTGAAAAAGGTCAATATAAGTTAAGTTGTAAAGAGGCACTGGTGTACTTGCTTTTAAAGGCCGATGAAGGACGTGACAAACGACAAGAAATGCCTCGAGAGCTGTAAATAGCGCTGTCGAGGCTGTCGAAATGAACCCAGCAGTACTCTGTACCCATCTCTATTGAGAGATGAGGAGGAGACACGCAGTGAACTGCAAACATCTAAGTAGCTGCAGGAAGAAAGCAAAAGCGAGTTGCCTTAGTAGCGAGCAAGACACGGCAGGAAGAGCAAACCGAGGAGTGCTCTTCAGTTGTCAGGACTACGATGTCGACTCAGTTTTGACATAGACGACATGGACAGGGTCAGCCAAGAGGTAGAGCCTCATGTTTATAAATGGGGTCTGTGCCTAGCAGAGTCCTGGTACGACGTCGAGATTCCGTCGGATCTGGGACATCTCCCAGCCTAAATGCTCCTGGTGACCGATGGTGAACCTTGTACCGTGAGGAAAGGTGAAAAGTACAGAGAAGTGAGTAGAGCGCTAAGCGTGCTGCCTACAACAGGTTCGGGCCGTGAGCGTGAGCCATTGCTAACAGCTATGAACGACAGGTGCGTTATGAGTGGGAGGGTAAGTTGAGAGCAGAATAATAGGAAACCGAAGTCTGAATAGTGACAGTGAAGTGTCATGATGTAGACCCGAGACCATGTGACTACTGCCCAGGCAAGGTTGAAGGTGCGGTAAAAACGCGCTGAGAGGACCGAACTCGGGGCACGTTGAAAAGTGCTTAGATGACTTGTGGGTATGCGAGAGTCCAAACGAACTTGGAGACGGCTGCTCTCTCGAAATAGCTTTGGGCTGGCGTCATTATAGAGATTCTTGGAGGCCATTTTCTTGGGTGAAAGTCCATCCCGGATTACCAATCTCAGATAAACTCAGATGCAATGAATTGTAGTCGGCAGTCAGACTGCGGTGCTAGATCCGTGGTCGAAGGAAACTGTTGAACCACCAGCTGGTCCCAAAATATTGATGAGGTGAAGGATGTGGGGTTGCGGACAACTAGGATGTTGACTTGAAACTGACTATTCATTCGAAATTGGCGTAGTAACATAGTCGGAGTGACCTGCATATTGCCGGGAATGAACAGTTTGCCAGGCTGTTAGTGCCTTTTATAAACCAGTGGAGGCGTTCTATGTGTGTTGAAGGGTGTACCGTGAGGCACTGGAACGCATGAAGTGAATGCGTGTGGTGCTTGAAGATGGTGAGATCCCATCCACCGTAAGACTAAGGTTCAGGAATCGTCCGCCTGGGTTAGGTCAGGACCCTGAGGAGAGACCGAAGGTGTATCCGATGGACTGGGTGATATTCCTGTTACAAATTATAGTGATGGAGGACGCAGTAAGTAACTCGTGCATGCAGAATGGATGTACGTCTAAGCAGTGAGGTAGGCGCAGGTCAAATAACTTTATACCTGTAACGTTGGGCTATGATGGGGCAGTTTAGTAGCGGTGGTGATGTCTGCAGAAAAGCTTCTAGCGTCATCTCTACCGTACATAAACCATTTGAGTACAGTCGAGGCAGGTAACCTCAGGTGAGCAGAGAACTCTCGTTAAGACTCAGCCGTGACCCCTGTAACTTCGGAGAAGAGGGTGCTGATGTCAGCGCAGTGAATAGGCCCAAGCAGCTGTTTATCAAAAGGCACGCTCTCTACTAGATAATAAAAGATGATGTATAGGGTGACACCTGCCGGTGCTGGAAGGTTAAGGAGGGTGTAGCGGTAACGCTGAAGGGTATGAATTGAAGCCCCAGTAAACTGTGTGCCATAATATAACAGTCCTAAAATGGCAGAAATTCCTTGTCAGGTGTTCAAACCCTTTGAAAGCCGCATCAGTTTGACTCTCAACGAGAGTAGAAATTTTAGTACCTGTGAAGATGCAGGTTACCCGCGACAGGACGGAAGGCCCATGAACTGCACAGTTTAATGCTTGGGTGTCAGCACCCATGTACAGGATAGGTGGAACCTATGAGATCAGGACACTTCGAGTTTCGATGGGCGTTGGGATGCTACCCTTGTGTATGGCCACTTAGCGGATAGAGTGATCTAACCGGAGACAGTGTCTGAGCAGTTTGAAGCTGGAGCAGTCGCCTCCTAAAAGGTAACAGAGGCGCCCAAGGTTTCCTCAGACTGGTTGGAAATCCGTCGTGAGTGTAAGTGTAAGAACGACCAAAAGGCTACAACTCGAGCAGGACGAGTCAGCAAGTGATCGGTAGTTCCGCATGGAAGGGCCATCGCTAACGGATAAAGCACTGGGGATGAGAGCTTATCTCCCCAAGAGTTTCACATCGACGGGAGTTTGGCACCTCGATGTCGGCTCGTCACATCCTGGGGCTATAGTCGGTCCCAAAGTTTGGGCTGTTCGCCCATTAAGCGGCACGCGAGGCTGAGTTAAGAACGTCGTGAGAGACAGTTCGGTCCCCTATCCGTCATGAGCGGAAATTGAGAGGATCTGCTCTGGTACGAGAGGACAAGAGTGGACTTACCGCTGGTGTGCAGTTACATCGCCAGAGGAGCATCGCTGGGTAATATGTGAGGGAAGGGATAAACGCTGAAAATAAAAGTGAAACCCACCTCAGAGATGAGTTTCCCATAACGCAAGTTAGTGAGCCCTGAGAAGATCAGATGAATGGGTTAAGTGGAAGTGTGGCATGGCGGCGGACTAATACTAATAAGCTCGAGGACTATCCAATTTTCATTGAGCAGCTTTTGGCAAATATTGTGAGCTTTGAGTAGTTATTCAATTTTGAGTTGACAAAGGCAATATAAGATTGCCAAGGTTAATTCAGAAAGTTAAGTGACGATAGCCTGGGAGATGCACCTGTACCCATGCCGAACACAGAGTTCGGCCCTAGGACATGGAGGTTGCCCCTGTGAGATGTAGTGGTCGCTTAGCAGGATGGGAAGTCGGAGTACTTCCTTTTTGGGAGGTTGGCTCGGCTGGGAGGCATCTGCTTACAAGCAGAGGGTCAAGCAGTTCACGATCAGTGTCCTTAGGTCCCGTGAACTGGCGGTTTATCACGTCGCCTGTCACACGGCGAAGATCGCGGGTTCGATTCCCGTCAGGACCGTTGAGGGGTGAACAGTTTCGAAGAAGACTCGTTAGCAAGCTCAGTTGGTAGGCTTGACTTTTAATCAAAGATCACTGGTTCGAACCCAGTACTGGTCATAAGCGCGGAGTTTTGGCGGAGATTAGCAGACGCACCAGTTGGGATCTGGCAGGGAGCGATGAGGTTCAAGTCATGTATGAAATATCACCGGCTTGGCTTTGATTGGTGAAACTCATTTGTAAATCAAGTTCGCGTCAAGTCATGTAGCCAGCATTTTTTTGGATAGAGATATAGTTCAGTGGGCATTCCTTGCCAATTGAGGCGCGAGTTCAGATCGTCGTTAACTTTGAGGCCAGGGTGGCGGGAACTGGCAGACACAGGACTTAAAGTCCTGCGATTAGTACTGATCATTACCAGTTCGGTCCGGTCTCGGCATAGCGGATATGCGACAGACGCCTTGAGCTCCAACTGGATAGAGTACTGACTACCGAATCAGGCGGTTGGAGGTTAGAGCTCTAGGGTGCATAAGAGGTTTGGCTTTTTTGTATTGTTTGTTGTAATTGATTATCGTGATATACTGAACTGCCAGCTCAACTGGATTAAGTGCCTGACTACAGATCAGGTTGGAGTTCGACTCCTCTAGGGTGCATGAGGAAACGAGGTCATATGACTCCGTTTTACTTATCATCAGAGTAAACTCAACAGTAGAATGCCGGACTTTGGGACCAGGTGCGCCAAAGTTAGTCCTGTCTTCCGATATCTGGCGGTGTAACTCCAGCTGGCTAGAGCGTCCAGTTCATACCAGGAGGTCAGGGTTCAATCGCCATCCCGCTATAATAACGATCTTATTGGACCTTTAGCTCAGCTGGTTAGGCTCTCGGCTCATAACCGGTGGTCGTAGGTTCAAGTCTACAGGTCATAATGAATATCTGGAGGATTACCCCAAGTCGGCTGAGAGGAACAGTCTTGAAAACCGTCAGGCGGTAAAAGCGTGCGATCACATCCTCCTTAGATTAGAATATCATGGGGATGGAGCAGCTAGGTAGCTCGTCAGACTCCTTAACCCGAAGGTCGTAGAGTTTCAAATCCTGCTCCGCAATTTAGCTCCCAGTATCTGATTGGTAGAGCAGAAATGGATTGAGCTCCATGTGTCAGCGGTTCGATTCCGTCTCATATACAATCTAATAACAGGTGTAGTTTAGTGGTAAAACCATGGCCAAGCTTCAATAAGCAGTTCGTCACCCGCTTTTGAACGAAGTTCACTTCCAAGTTTTTATAACTTGGGCCGCGTAAGCTCAAATTAGTTAAACGCACGCCTGATAAACTGATCCCAGTGGTTCAGAATCCACTCCGTGCCGTAAGTATATTGGAGGGCCTCAGAGGCTGAAGAGTTGGTTTGCTAAACGTTAGATCGGGTAACCAGCGCAGAGTTCAGATCCCATTCTCGTAAATAAGGGTTTAGCATGCGCTTCTCGTTCCAAGTCTTTTTCAGACTCTTCTGGCATATGACCTGTTTCATAGAGAGATTTAATTTGAGTGCTATCAAGCGTTTCATATTTAAGGAGCGCTTCAGCAATCAACTTGTGGGTTTCACGATTTGCTTGAATAATCTCAGCTGCCTTGTTTCGTGCTTCATTTAGTAATGAACGAACTTCCTCATCAATCTCATAGGCTGTTTGTTCTGAAATTGATTTTTGAGGACTTTGTGCACCAAACATAGCATGATTACCTTCGTATTGGACTGGGCCAAGTTTTTCACTCATACCGTATTCAGTGACCATTGCACGCGCCATCTGTGTAGCTTGTTCAAAGTCATTTGAAGCCCCTGTTGTTTGCACATTAAAGATGATCTCTTCAGCTACACGACCACCCATGAGACCAGCCAATTGCTCTTTCATGTCTTCTTTAGACAGAAGCATTTGGTCTTCTTTAGGCAGGGCAATCATATATCCGCCAGCACGACCACGAGGCACAATGGTTACCTTGTGTACGACACGCGCATTGGACAAAACAAGTCCAACAATCGTATGCCCCGCTTCATGGTAAGCGACAATCTGACGATCACGCTCTGAAACGGTTTTATCTTTCTTAGATGGTCCTGCGATTACCCTGTCTTCTGCTTCATCAATATCATCAGCATCGATAACTTTCTTGTTACGACGAGCAGCAACCAAGGCAGCCTCATTTAAGACATTTTCCAAATCAGCACCAACAAAGCCAGGTGTCTGTTGAGCAACTAGTTTCAAATCAACATTTTTAGCCAGCGGTTTATTCTTAGCGTGAACACGAAGAATAGCTTCCCGACCTTTCACATCAGGGCGACCAACTAAAACTTTTCTGTCAAAACGACCTGGACGTAGAAGAGCTGGATCAAGAACATCCGAACGGTTAGTAGCCGCAATGATAATGATACCTTCATTGCCTTCAAAACCATCCATTTCAATCAAGAGCTGATTAAGGGTTTGTTCACGTTCATCATTACCGCCACCGAGGCCAACACCACGCTGACGACCGACGGCATCAATTTCATCGATGAAGATAATAGCAGGAGCCGCTTTTTTCGCATCTTCAAATAGAGAACGAACACGGCTTGCTCCGACACCGACAAACATTTCAACAAAGTCAGAGCCTGAGATGCTGAAGAAAGGAACACCTGCTTCACCAGCAACTGCCTTGGCAAGCAAGGTCTTACCAGTCCCCGGAGGGCCTTCCAAAAGAACACCTGCAGGAATACGAGCACCCAGCTTAGTATAACGTTTTGGATCTTTTAGGAATTCAACAACTTCAACAAGTTCTTGTTTTTCCTCTTCTGCACCAGCGACATCTGAAAAGCGCACTTTGATATCTTCTTTATTGGCCGCACGAGCTTTGTTACGTCCAAAATTCATGGCACCACGAGCACCGCCACCGCCTTGATTCATCATAGACATAAAGATGAAGGCAATGATGATAAATGGAACCAAGGAAATCAAAAGATTAATCCACATTCCACTGGAGCTTTCACGCTTAATAGTCACTTCTGTCTCATGCTCAGCAGCTAACTTTTGCAAATCAGAAACTGTTGTATCTGATGGCAAAACAACACTAGTAAATCTGCTAACTTTTGAGATTTCCGGACTGAAAAACAGGATTCCTGTCGTATCTTTTGATTCTTTAGGTTTTTTATAAGTACCTGATACCTCGATAATACTACCATTTGGCTGGTAGCTCATCTCTGTAACATTATTATTTTGGATTTCTTTCACTAATTGACTGTAGTTGATTTGCTGGCTACGACCTGTCGCACTTCCTGTAAAGAAATACTGAAAACCTGTAACAAGGACTACAATAATTAGAATATAGAGAAAAGGATTTTTTATAAAGCCATTATTTTGTTTATTTTTCATTTATATCTAGTAAACCTTTATTTTGTATAAACTTCTTCTTTCAAGACACCTACGTAAGGAAGATTGCGATAATACTCATCATAATCTAGTCCATAACCCACTACAAATTCATTTGGAATTGTAAAGCAAGTGTAGTCTGCCTCAATATCAACAATGCGTCCTTCTGGCTTATCCAACAACGTAGCAATTTTTACAGATGCTGCATTTCTTTCTTTGAACAAATTACACAAATTCTTCAAAGTTTGGCCAGTATCGATAATATCTTCGACAAAAAGAATATCACGACCAGTAATATCTTGATCAATATCTTTGATAATATTAATCACGCCACTACTAGTTGTACCGCCATGATAACTAGACACCAGCATAAAATCTAATTCAATATCTGTATCCACATGTTTGATTAATTCGGCCATAAAAGGAACTGATCCCTTCAAAATTCCTACAAAAATAGGCTTTTTACCTTGATAGTCTACTGTCAGCTGTTGGCCCAATTTTTTTGCCGCTGCTACGATTTCCTCATGAGAAACCAATACTTTTTTAATATCTTGTTCTAGCATAATTTTACCTATCTAATTTCTGAATATAAAGTACAGTACTCATTATATCACTTTTTAATTCCTTACTCAAATCACTGATAGCGATATTTACAATTGCCAAAATCTGCTGATTCTGCTCTACAATAATCGCTTTTTCTCGTTCTTCACATGGAATTTTTTGATCAATGAATAGTCGACGAAGTTTTTTGTGATGTCCCTTCAAACGAAGACAATCACCTGTTTTCCTGCGACGTAAAAGAAGTGGTGTTTCACGTGAAACTGCAATCGCTTGAACATTTTCACCCTCCAAAGGAGTGCCAAATGAGAATTGATAGTCCCCAAATTGAAGTTGATTACCACATTCTAACAGAATTGAGTCCATTTTCAAATCAGACCTACGACTGATTTTTCTGATTTCAAAGTGCTTATAATCCTTCACCAATTCATATTCATCCTTTAAAGGGTGGATGTAATTAGCCTTGGTTCGTAAGATTCCTAAGATTTCTTCAAATTGCTTTTTATTTATATTTAATGAAGGAAATTTCTTTAAATATTCCTGCAGGAGAAAATTTTGCACTTCTGGAATTTGCCGCTCAAACACTTCAAGATTTGTAACGTCCAATCCCTGCGTCAGATGAGACAGAGCTGTCTGTAAGTTCTCAACTTCTTTCCCCAAAGAAATCAGTGAATCCTTAAAGCGTGGATTTTCCTTTTCAAGACTGGGAAGATAAAGATTACGAATCCGATTTCTGAGATAGTCATTTTGAAGATTGCTCTTATCTTCAAAATGCAAAATATCAGGAAAGTCTTGCTTATGAAAATAAAGTAGAGGTCGAATTAATTCCCCGTTTGCAAAGGGTTGAAGCTCTGTCATTCCAGACAAGTGGCGCAGCCTTGCTCCTCTTAATAACCTCATAAACACTGTCTCAGCCTGATCATCAGCATGATGGGCTGTTACCAATGCAGTATAGCCTTCTGTCAACATGATTTCTTCAAAAAAACGATAGCGAAATCGCCGAGCTTTTTCCTCAGAAAAATCACCTGAAAAATTTGAGCTGAAAAATTTCACACCAAGTTGCTGGGCAAAATTTGACAGCTCTTTTTCTTCCATATTTGACTCTGGACGTTGCTTGTGGTTGACATGCACTATCCCCAGCTCAATCTCTAGTTCTTCCCTGTTCTGGTACAAGAGATGGAACAAGGTCATCGAATCCAAGCCACCAGAAACTGCTACCAGCACTTTCCGATGATTTTGAAAATACCGCTTTTCCTGAAATTGTTTGCGAAACTTCTGATCGATCATTTCAGAACTCCGTACACATCATCTGCGATTTTAGAAATTGTATCGTAATCCGAATTATTCGTAAGAATAGCAATGATAAATGGCGAATCCGTATACACAATAGCGACATCATGCTTGAAGTCGTAAGCATCACCAATTTTATGAGCAACTTTCACATTTATGTTTTTAGAAATTCGCTGATTATCATAATTTGTTTGAGACAAGGCATCGACGATCATGCCATTTTGCTTATAGATCGCTTCCATGACATTTCCTGCCATTCGAGCCGAAGCTTGTCTGCTTTCCACATCCCACTTTTTACCCGCAATTTTTTCAATAGTATTTTGAAATTTGACTATCAGATTGATTGCTTGTATAGTAGGCGAGGATATTGTGGGCCACATTATCCGACTCTTTTGCTACACCATTGATTAAGTCCTGCACAGAATATTCTTTATCATTTGCTGATTTGGAAATACTGCCACTTCCCTCAGGGTCATAGGCACCTGCAAAATCATTGACAGCCGCTGTATATTTTAACTTTTTATCCAAAGGAAAGGCTATGATTATTTCAGTTGCTCCTGAGCATAATAAAGATAAGGAATTTTCGTTACACTAGCTGAGTACATTTGTTGATCTGGATTGATACCTGCTTCTTTGCCCGTTTCTAGCTGTTTTACATAAATAGAAAAGTCAGCTTTTTTGTACTTAGAGTTTAAAAGCTCCTGAACCTTTTCCATCCGATTATCTTCTTGGGAAAGAAAATCAACAGAAACCCAACCTTGACCTTCAATTTTAGCGTATTCTCCCTTAGCTGTTTGAGCAATTTGTACTACCTTTACTTTGCTATAAGCAGGTAGTTTAGCTGCAATCTTTTTAGAAGAGTTGATCGGGATAGTATCGTAGAGCACATAGTTAGGGGACCAGCCATCTTTCCTGTTTAACATCTGTGATAGACTGAACCGTATCTTCATAAATACTATTCTTATCTGCAACTACAAACTGGCCATTCTTTAATTTAAAGATAGGAATCCCAGCTTCATTCACGTGCAACTCTGTCAGCTCTAGTGGCTGATCTGGCAAAGTTTCCCAGCTACCTTAGTCAAAGTAGCATCTGTAAAAATAGGCGTTTCTTCATAAACATTAGGATTTGTAGGGATACTCGTATGATAACGGCCATAAGCTGTACCTGTCAGCTGATACTTTTCTTCCTCGTCTAAAACAAGTTCCTTTTCAGTACTGATTGCTGTTTGACTGCTCCATAAAGGCTGGCAGTAAAAATATCAGCAAAAGTAACTTACGCATGACCTCCCCTTTCCTTTTTTGTTTCTTGAAGTTTTAAAGCTTGATTCTTTTCGGATAATTCTGCTAGTTTTTCATCCGAAAAAGATAAAAATTTCTCTATATTTTGAAGTAAATTTTCCATGATTATTGTGGTAATAAATCTGGTGTTGTGTAAATGTATTCTCCTTCTTTTGAAAAAGAATACTTGGCACGAGCATATTTGGCAGCATAGCTGTCATCTTTCAACTTAGTTGCAATATCAGACTGATAGCTCTTTTCTTCACCTAATTTTTCATATTTTTTTTGTAGTTGTGCATATTGAGCACGACGATTGAGTAAAGTTTCGTAGCTCTGGTATAAATTATAGGCTGGAAGGATAAAAAGTAGCATGACTAAAATTAGAACCCATCCCATAAAACGATTTCGCTTTCCGACGCTCCTCATCAAGGTATCTGCGACGCTGATTTTCATCTTGGATAAAGCGATTATTTATTTGAACAATATTTCTAGACATTTTCTTCAATCCTTGTCTCACTGATAATTTCATACATTTTAGCAGCATCTTCTTTTTTAGTGCTGTCTTTCATCTCTAGAACCCGCACTATTAACAGCTTATTGCCAAAACGAACTTCAATTTGATCATTGATTTTCAAATCTGTCGAACTTTTTGCCAAGATTCCATTTACCTTGATACGACCTTTATCTGCTACCTCTTTAGCTACAGGGCGTCGCTTGATAATGCGTGATACCTTTAAATATTTGTCTAATCTCATAGTCTTTTCCTCGATTTTCTCTTAATATTCTATCATTCTTTTGAAAGAAACAAAGCCAAAAAGCTGAAATTTTATCGAATTGTAATGTTTATTCAGCTTTTCGATTCTTGATTTCTACCAGTTTTTCACCAAAGTTCAGCAAGTTTTCCAAAATCTCGAAATCTTTTTTATTCCGAACATCAAAAACGACTTCAATCAAGCCTTGCTGCTCACCAATTCGAGCCTTTAGATTTGTCGTTGACAAGGCTTCAAAATAATCTTGGGTCAGATAGATTTGCTGAGAAATTTTTTCAAAACGAATAGTGACAGACTCTTGCTTCCGCTCAGCAAGTGCTACAAAAGCCTGATCAAGATAGGACTTGACTAAGCCAATCTCTAGTAGGTAAGCCACTACGTCCGGATATTCTCCAAAGCGGTCAATCAATTCATCTTGCAGATGTTCATAGTTTACACGATTGTCAATTTCACGAATTCTCTTGTAAACCTCGATTTTCTGACGTTCATCAGAAATATAATCACTTGGAAGATAGGCATCAATCTGAAGATTGATTTCAGCATTGCTTTTTTGGCGCTTGGTTTCCTTACCTTGCTTCTTAGCAATGGCCTCTTCTAAAAGTTGAGAATACATTTCAAATCCTACAGAATCAATGAAACCTGACTGAGAACTTCCTAAAATATTTCCAGCTCCTCGGATAGACAAATCCCTCATCGCAATCTTGAATCCAGATCCTAGCTCAGTAAATCCTTTAATGGCTTCTAGTCTTTTTTCTGAAACTTCAGTTAGAGTTTTATCTGGTCGGTACATAAGATAGGCATAAGCGATTCGATTGCTGCGACCAACCCGACCACGAAGTTGATACAAGGTTGACAGACCCATATGATCAGCATTTTCGATAAAGAGAGTATTTGCATTTGGAATATCAACACCAGTTTCGATGATCGTTGTTGTGACTAAAATATCGTATTCGCCATTAACAAAGTCTAAAAGGGTATTTTCTAAACGCACCTCTGTCATCTGTCCATGAACATAACCAATTGAAGCCTCTGGAATCAACTCTTTTAATTCTGAAACTTTTTGCTCAATGGTGTCAACTTTATTGTAAAGGTAGTAAACTTGTCCGCCTCGCTCTATTTCACGTAAAACCGCATCCCGAATAACTGTCTTATTATTTTCTAAAACATAGGTTTGAACTGGATAACGATTTGTCGGTGGTGTTTCAATGACCGATAAATCTCGAATTCCCAACATCGACATATGGAGGGTTCGTGGAATAGGGGTGGCCGTCAAGGTCAGCACATCAACCTTCTTTTTTAGTTCCCTTAACTTTTCCTTATGCTTGACACCGAAACGCTGCTCTTCATCTATCACCAGTAGTCCCAAATCGGAGAATTTCACATCTGCTGATAGAAGGCGATGGGTACCGATAATAATATCAATCTGCCCTTTTTCCAATTTTTCCAGAGTCTCTTTTTGCTCCCCTTTGCTTCTAAAACGGCTGAGAACATCGACATTCACGGCAAAATCGTTGAAACGTTCTTTAAAGTTTGTGTAGTGTTGCTGAGCTAAGACAGTGGTAGGAACTAAGATAGCCACCTGTTTATGATCGTTGACAGCCTTAAAAGCAGCACGCATAGCCACCTCTGTCTTCCCAAAACCAACATCTCCAACCAAGAGTCGGTCCATAGGACGGTCACTCTCCATATCTTTCTTGATTTCCTGGATGCTTCTAAGCTGATCATCTGTTTCCACATACGGAAAGGCATTGTCAAACTCTACTTGATGCTGGTCGTCACTAGAAAATTGGAAACCTTTTAATTGACTACGCTCTGCATATAATTTAATAAGGTCATCGGCAATGTCTTCAACCTGATGTTGTACTTTTTGCTTCGTTTTTTGGAAGCGCCCATCATTTAACTTGTTAATTTTAGGTGCTTTTCCATCACTAGCTACATATTTAGACAGAAGGTTGATTTGATCCACTGGAATGGAGATACGATCCGCATTTTGATACTGAATCGTCAAATAATCCCGATGAACTCCTGAAACTTCAATCGTTTCAATTCCTAAATAGCGACCAATACCGTGGATATTATGAACCACATAATCGCCTTTTTCCAGCTCATTATAGTCTTTCAGCCTTTCAGCATTAGAAATATTTTGACGACGAATCCTACGTTTGATTTTTTTCTGAATCATCTCATGTTCAGTAATCAAAACGATTTTTTCATCGACAAAATTAAAGCCTTGAACGAGATTTCCTTCTATGAGCTGGACAGCTTTTTCATGGATATCTCTGTCCTTGATATAATCTAAATGAATCTCATAATCCTGTAAAGTTTTATGTAAACTTTTGTAAACTTGAGGCTGAATTTGCCTGTAAGACTACCGTATAGCCCGATTTTCTAAAGCGATTGATTTCTTCTTTTAAAAGAGGAAACTGACTAAAAAATTCCTGCATTGGATATTGATTAAATTGATAAAGTGTATCAAATTTTAGATTTCCCAATCCTTTGTGGAAGTTGGAAAAAAACGTAGCAGGTTTATATTTACGATAGTCCTGATAGTTATTTAGCAAAGTATTGTTGATTTGACAGTGCTTTACTGTTTTGTAAATCATCTGTCAAGATATTCGCAACTTCTAATTCAAACTGTGCATGCTTGTCCATTATCTTTTGAAAATCATCAAAAAATATAGGAGTATGCGTTGGCAAATAGTCTAAAATGGTCCATTCTTTCTGATAGAAAAAGGAAAGAAATTTACGAATATCTGCATGATGATATTGCTCTCTAACAGAGCTTAATACTTCTTCTAAATAGGATTTTAAAGAAGGATCAAGAACCGTAGAAAGTGACGCTTCAAGATTTTTCTGTCCTCTTGTATAATCTTCTTCTGTCAATAGAAGATCTGTAACAGGCTCTATCAAAATCTGTTCCACATTTTCAAGAGAAAGTTGATTTTCAGGATTGAAAATCCTGATGCCATCAATCTCATCTCCAAAAAACTCTATCCGATAAGGATATTGAGCCGAGCGTTCAAAAATATCTAGAATATCCCCTCTCAGACTGTACTCTCCTTGACTGAGAACCTGAGAAACCTTTTTATAACCATTCCTTGACAAAGGACTTTGACTAAGTTGTCAATGTCATATTCTTCAGTAACAGAAAGGATAAGCTCAGATTTTTTAAAAATATCAGGCTGGGGCAATAATAAACGACTGGCTGCAACATTGATGATTAGAATCCCATTTTTCTCTTTGTCTGATAAAAAATTCATGGCTTCTAATCTGGCAAAGATTTTTTCTTGCGATGAAAAAGCAAACTCAGCCAAAGGGGTATCATCTGCCAGGAAAGTATAGACTTTTTCCTCCCCCAACAAAGAAATCAAGTCACTAGCTAGACGCTCTGCTTCGTTCTGACTCGAAGTAATGACTAGGATTTTCTCCTGCTCTTCTAAGCTGCTAGCAATCGCCAAAGCTTTTGTTGAAGCTGAAAGTCCCATCACTAACTGACGGGTCTTCTTTTGCAATTGTCTCTTCCAGTCTACAATTTGTCGGTTTCGACCAAATAGATCAAGTAGTGTCATTGTCTTATCCATTGTATTGTTGCATGGTCTGCTCAAAATTCTCAGTTTGTAAATAATGATTTACAGCACTGTCAACTTTTCTCTAATGTGTTTAAAATACTGATATAATCTTCCTCATCAAATTTTCCTAAAACATGATGAATAACTGACATATTATTTTTAGGTCTTCCAATACCAATTTTCACTCGCTTGAATTCCTGTGTTCCAATATGTTTAATGATGGACTTAATACCATTGTGCCCGCCAGCTGAACCTTTGGTACGAAGACGGAATTTTCCCAACTTCCATATCTAGATCATCATAAATAACGAGTAAGTCATCTATATCTAAAGCCATAGTAAGTGAGCAGGGCATGGACTGCTTTCCCACTTTCATTCATAAAAGTAGTTGGTTTTACAAAATAGACTTTTTCCCCATTCAAGAAAGTTGAAGCAATATCTGCTTGAAAAATCTTATCTGCTGTAAACTTTAGATTTAGTTCTTTACACATTTTGTCAACTAACATAAAGCCAACATTATGTTTGGTCTCAAAATATTTATCTCCTGGATTTCCCAATCCAACAATTAATTTTGTCATTTTACTCCTTTATAAAAGCCAAAAGGGCTGGAAATTTCCTTTCCAACCTATGTATTTTAAATTTACACTTAATTTACACGTTAAAGCGGAATTCCATAATATCGCCATCTTGAACGATATATTCTTTTCCTTCTTCACGCAAACGTCCAGCTTCTTTTACAGCCTTTTCAGATCCATATTTTACCAAATCATCATAAGACATCGTCACTGCACGGATGAAACCTTTCTCAAAGTCTGAATGAATGATACCAGCTGCTTGAGGAGCTTTCATACCACGCTTGAAGGTCCAAGCTCGGACTTCCTTTTCACCAGCGGTAAAGTAGGTTCCAAGTCCCAACAAATGATAGGCTGCACGTGTCAATTTGTCTACACCTGACTCTGTCAAGCCAATAGCTTCCAGAAATTCTGCCTTGTCTTCATCGTCCAGTTCAGAAATTTCTTCCTCGGCACGTGCTGAGATGACAACAACTTCAGCATTTTCTGTAGCTGCAAATTCACGAATCTGCTTCACATAGTCAATATTGTCTGGATCTGCAACTTCATCTTCACCGACATTGGCCACATAAAGCACTGGCTTAGTCGTTAAAAGAAAGAGACCCTTTGACGATTTTTTGTTCTTCTTCTGTAAATTCAACTGTCCGAGCTGACAGACCATCTTCCAGAACAGGCTTGATTTTCTGCAAAACATTAAATTCTGCAACTGAGTCCTTGTCCTTCTGAGTACGAGCCATCTTCTCAACACGCGCATAGCGTTTGTTGATGCTTTCCAGATCGGCCAAAATGAGCTCCAGATTGATGGTCTCAATATCAGCCATAGGGATCGACGAAAGTCAGACTCACGGCCCTGTTCCCGCATGACATTTTCATCATCAAAGGCACGGACTACATGGACGATAGCATCCACTTCACGGATATTGGCCAAGAATTTATTTCCCAGACCTTCTCCTTTTGAAGCTCCCTTTACAATACCTGCAATATCTGTAAACTCAAATGTAGTAGGAACCTTCTTTTGAGGTTTAATCAATTCTGTTAGTTTGTCCAAACGAGCATCTGGCACCTCTACCCGACCGACATTTGGATCAATGGTCGCAAAGGGTAGTTAGCAGCTTCTGCCCCTGCTTTTGTAATTGCATTAAATAAAGTTGACTTGCCCACATTAGGCAATCCAACAATCCCTGCTGTTAAAGCCATTCGTATCTTCTCCATTCATCTTTTCAATCCAAACCATTATACCATAAATCCTTATCCTAAACAGCGGATTTGAATGAAAAATTTCCTGCTTTCTGGATAGAAATAAAAAAATATTTTCTACAAAAAATGATATAATATAGTTAATATTTTGATAAAAGGAGTTAGCCATGAAAAAAATGACAATTAAAACCTTTGTTCTTTCTTTCTTGACCATGTTTACTTTACTTTTTTTAGCTGCCTGCAGTAGCAGTCCTAAAAAAGCCTATTTTCAGTTGATTGACCAAAAGACCAAGCAAGACAGTCGAATCACTCTTGAGTATAAGGGCGATGATTTGCTGAACAATGAAACCAGCAATGTTTTCTATTATGAGCCTATCGGATTGACAAAAGATACTGCCAAAGAACAAATTGGAGGCTACATGCAAACGCTGGAAAATATTAAAGGACTTACTAATAAAATCGAATATAAAGACGATCATTTGACGCAAAAGATGACGATGGATTTTAGCAAAGCAGATATTTCAGAACTGAAAAGCAAACAACTTATCCAAACAGATGGAGACCAAAAAGCTAATTATATCAGTTATAAAGAAACGGTAAAATCTCTTGAAGCTTCTGGTTATAAAGAAGTCAAAGACGGCAAATTTGAAGAACTTAAATAAAAGCAGAAAACGGATAAGACTTTCTTGGTCTTATCCGTTCTTTGTTGATGAGGTAGGTCATTCAAAATTGGGATAAGTCAAAAATGTTAACTATTCAATGACCTTCTTCATTTTTCTTTCAAAATCATATCTGCTCATCATGACAACGTGTTCGCAGTTGCTGCAGCGAATCTTGATATCTGCTCCCATGCGGACGACTTCCCAACGATTGGCTTTCTTGCCCAGTCGACTTAATGGTACAGGCATGGGGCTTTTTCATTTCTACAAAAGTTCCAAGTTCGTACATCTTCTCTCCTTTTGACAATCTTTTTTTATTATCTTAAAAATACAGATTAGCGCTTCTCTCCATCCTAGCTGTATTATACCACAAGTTTAGAATCAGCTGGCTTGTAAATGATCAAAATAAGACAAGGCGGATCGAGTCAACCTTGTCTTAAATCTTATCTTCTAATTGGTACGGACTGGCGTGATCAGCTGGATAAAGTTTTCAGCATCTTCGCTTGGTACTAAAGTGAAAGGCCGAACAGCTGAAATAAAGCTGATGGTCACCTTCTCACTATCGACTGCCTTTAGCGCTTCGATCAGGTAGGTAGGATTGAAGCTGATGGTCAAATCTTCTCCTGACACACTTTCTGTATCAATTTCTTCATTCACGCGTCCAACTTCTGGTGAATGGACATGAGCACTGACAATGCCCTTCACAATTTCCAATTTCACTGTTCCATTTTGAGTCGCATTGGACAGAAGACGAGACCGTTCCATGGCATGACGTAAATTATTGGTATTAAAGGTCACAACGCTTGAAAATTCTGTCGGAATCAGGCGGTCTGTGTCAGGATAGTTTCCTTCCAACAGGCGTGTATAGAAGCTGATATTTTCACTTCTAAAGAGAAGTTGATTATTGGCAAAGAAAACCTCTACTGTTTCAATTTCATCTGTGAAAACAGCTGTAAATTCACGCAGAGAACGGCTAGGGATCACCACATCAAAGTCATCACCCTTCTTGTCCAAAGTAATTTTCTTTTGGCTCATCCGATGAGAGTCTGTCGCAACTGTTTTGAGGGATTGATTATCTGTCAAGACAAAATGAACCCCCGTCAAAATAGGACGGCTTTCTTGCGTACTAGCAGCAAAAGCTGTCTCATTGATGATATTTTTGAGGACTTTTGTTTCTAGAAACCCAAAGGATTGCTAGTAGAGACTTCTTGGATACGTGGATATTGATCAGCATCTTTTCCTTTTAGCGTAATTTCTGATTTGCCGCTGGTAAGGACGATTTGTTTTTGCTCAATTTCTTTAAAATCAAGCACGATATCTGGCAAGCTAGAAATGACATTGATAAAGAAATTTGCTTCAAGGAGGATAGAACCTGGTGAAGTAATCAAGAGTCCCAGCATTCTCATTTTGCACTGAAATGAAGTTTTCAATGGAAATTTGGCCATTTGAACCAATCTAAGGTAATGCCTTCTTTTGTCACATCAATTTTAACTGTTGATAAAATTGGAATAGCGTTTTTTGTACTAATAGCTCTTTTAGTTGTGTTCAAAGCTTGTAGGAATAAATTTTTATTAATAGAGAAGTGAATCATAGGGACTCCTTTTATTATTTATGATTATTAAGTTAATAGTAATAGTAGTTCTTGTGGAAGCTGTGGAAAAAAAGGGAGCAAAGTATCTAAAATCAAGTTTTAAGACTTGTTCACAACCTGTGGAAAAAACTTTAGATTCGTTCAATCTTTTCCACACCCTTATTTTATCTTGTTTTTGATATTCTCGATTTCAAGTCGCAGGCTATCGTCAGTTTCGAGTCGGGTTTTGATTTTTCCATGCGCGTGAATGACTGTTGTGTGGTCTTTGCCACCAAATTCTCGCCCGATTTTTGGTAGGCTATTGTCTGTTAGTTCGCGGGCTAGATACATGGCCACTTGTCGAGCCAAAACGATATTTTGGACTCGACGACTTCCCTTCATTTCTTTGACACTGACGCCATAGAAATTGCCGACCTCAGACTGGATTTTTTCAATCGGAATGACTGTCACCTGACTAGAGTCCTGCTTGCGAGCTCGAATAGCTTCAGCAGCGATGTCAATCGTAATTTCCTTGAGATTGCGGACTCTTGCAATGAGCGTAATATCATTGAGGGCCCCTTCTAGATCGCGGACATTCGAGTCAAATTGTCCAGCAAGGTATTCCAAATGTATCATTAGGGAAAATATAGTCAAGATTTTCGATTTTGTTTCTGAGGATGGCAATCCGCGTTTCAAAATCAGGTGGTGTAATATTTTGAGTGAGGCCCCATTTGAAGCGCGTGACCAAGCGTTCTTCCAAATTATCAAGATGATCTGGACTGCGGTCGCTGGTCAGCACAATCTGCTTGTTATCGCCGTGCAGGGCGTTAAAACGTATTGAAGAATTCTTCCTGGGTAGAGACTTTTTTTCCGCCAAGAGACTGAATATCATCAATCAAGAGCAAATCCAAGCTCCGATAGATTTTTTTTGAAATTATCCATGTCACCGAGCCTCAGATGCTCCAGAAAGTCATTGATAAAGGTTTCCGCTGGAATATATTTTACACGCGCATCAGGAATATTTTCTAAAATTTGATTGCCGATAGCATTCAGTAAGTGGGTTTTTCCTAGACCTGGTCCGCCATAGATAAATAGTGGATTATAGGTAGTTGCTAGATTTTCAGACACAGCCAAGGCTGCTGCTTTAGCCCAGATATTCCCGTCCCCTTGTACAAAATTATCAAATGTATATTTAGCTTTTAATCCAGTATCAATTGGCGGCAAACTTGGCCGAAATGGAGCTTTTTCAGGAAGTTCTTCCAGCTGATATTTAGAAATACTGTCATGTCCTGCTTCTTCAAAGACGTATTTGGCCGTGATTTGATCGTTGAAAATTTCAAAGCCAGCTGTAAGAATAACGCCCACTAAGTTTTGTTCCCAAAATAGCTGTTTGACGGGGCTATCAAGAAAGATAGTGGCCTGATTATTTTCAATGGCTATCAATTTTGCTTCTGAAACAAAAAAATCATAGGTTGTTTGTTTGAGTTGAGCAGCTGAAAGTTCTAAAATTCTTCGCCAAAATTCTTGCTCTTTGGTCATTTCCTCCTCCTTTTCAAAAAAATTATTCTCTATGTCGACTCTCATTTTAACATAAAAAGACTAAGTTTTCCACAAGTTGTGGAGAAAAATTAACAATGTTTATAAGACTTATCCACAGATTGTGGATTATCAGTAAAATCCCTATTTTTCAACATTTTAAGCTACTTTTAAAGGTGGAAAAGTCTGTTAGTTTGAAAAAAGAAAATAACAGCCCTATTTCAGGCTGTTTATAATTCTTTGATACTCTTCCTCGTTTTCAAAAGGAATAACGATTTTTCCTTTTGAAGAATTTTTTAAGTGAATGGAGACATTGAGGCCCAAGGAGTTTTTTTAGTTTTTCTTCTTCTGAATGGGCAAAAATTTCTTTGTTCTTCTTAGTCTTTGACTTCTTGGTATTTTGTAATGAAAGCTCAAGAGCACGAACGGATAAATTATCTTGAATGATTTTGTCCAGCCAAAAAACTTGCTCTTCCTTTTTGAGTGGAATGAGGAGACGAGCATGCCCTTGCGAAATCATTTCCTCTTTGACAGCGTCCAGCATAAAAGCTGGTAGCTGTAACAAGCGGACAAGATTACTGATGTAAGGCCGAGATTTTCCCATGATTTTTGCAATTTCTTCATGGGTCAGACCTTTCTCAATCAGATGCTGATAGGATTCCGCTTCTTCGATTGGATTGAGGTCTTCTCTTTGCAAATTCTCGATGATGGCTTGCTTCATCATGTCATCGTCAGACAAGTCTTTAATGAGGGCAGGAATGTTTTCTAAGCCAGCAATTTTAGCAGCTCTGAATCGTCTTTCACCTGCTAAAATTTCGTAACCAAATAAGGAAGATTTTCTCAAAATAATGGGCTGAATAATTCCATTTTCTTTAATAGAAGCTGCCAATTCATTTATTTTTTCTTGAGAAAAGCTTTTTCTAGGTTGATAAGGATTTGTTCGAATGTCTTTTAGTGGTATGTATTGATAATTTTCCATTTGTATATAGCATAATACACCTTTACGATCGTGTAAAGGTGTGTTGACAATTATGTAAAGTATTAGTTGTCACTTAAGTCCTGGGTTGATTTGGTCAATTTGATGGTTGTAGTAGCTTCTTTACCATCTCTAAAGTAAGTCACTTTTCAACTCATCTCCCAGAGAGTGTCTGTAGAGAGCAGATTGTAAATCACTGGTTGACTCAACATCCTTATCGTCAACTTTTGTGATGACATCGTATTTCTGAAGTTTATTTTCAGCAGGCATTCCTTCTTGAACAGAGCGGACAAGGATACCTGATTTTACAGATGAAGGTAGACGTAATTTTGCTAAGTCAGAAGTGGCGATATTAGATAAATCGAGCATTTGGATACCCAGAGCAGGACGAGTGACTGTTCCAGTTTTTCTCTAGTTGCTTGATGATATTGACAACATCGTTTGATGGAATTGCAAAGCCCATGCCTTCTACAGCAGTTTGACCATTGTGAGAGATCTTTGCTGGACGTAATACCAATAACTTGCCCTTGGATATTGATGAGTGGGCCACCAGAGTTACCAGGGTTGATAGCAGCATCTGTTTGCAAGGCAGTCGTCGAAATATTTTGGCCGTCTTCAGATTGCAGGGTTACATTTCTACCCAAACTAGAGATGATTCCTTGTGTAACAGAGTTAGCATATTCTGTTCCGAGAGGGCTTCCGATAGCAATAGCAGTTTCTCCTACTGTCAGGGAGTTGGAATCTCCAAATTCAGCTACATCTTTCACCTTTTCAGAGCTGATTCTTACTACAGAAATATCAGAATAAACATCTGATCCCACTACCTCACCAGGAACCTTACTACCATCTGCTAGTAGAATATCGGGATTTTTTGCTCCATTTAGCACGTGAGTATTGGTAACAAGGTAGGCATATTTTCCTTCCTTCTTATAAATGACACCAGATCCCTCACTAGCTACTTGAGGATCACTGGTTGATTCATTATTGATCACTCCTTCCTGATTAGAACCGGTATAAGTAATCACCGATACAACTGCATTTTGCACCTTTTTTACAGCCTTTGTGGTGTCGGTTGTGTTTTTATAAGACGTTGATACAGTGGTCTTTGAGCTAGAAGGACTGATATTAGCCATTTTATTATTAAGAAATGCAGTGGCTAAATTTCCTAGGCTTCCGCCGATAAATCCTACAACTAAAACAATAAAAAGCAACAAAGATTTTTTAAAGAAATTTGAAGCGTTTTTCATATTTTCCTCCTTGATTACAATTGATGAAATTATAGAAATCTATTCTTAATTATAACTTAAAATCCACAAGTTTTCCACAAGTTGTGGAAAACTTATAAAAAATGTTGATAGAGGTTAGAAAATACATAGATTCAACCAGTTTTTCCATAAAAAACTGATGTGAATAAAGTGTGAAATCCATGTGGATATGATAGAATGGAAATATGAAAATAAAGCTTGTAACCGTTGGAAAATTAAAAGAAAAGTATCTCAAGGATGGAATTGCTGAATATGCCAAACGCCTAAGTCGATTTTCTAAGTTAGAAATTGTAGAATTAGCAGACGAAAAAACACCAGATAAGGCCAGTGAGCTAGAAAATCAGCAAATCCTCGAAAAAGAAGGGAAATCGGATCTTAACAAAAATCTCTGAACGAGAATTCGTGGTTGCTTTAGCTATTGAAGGAAAGCAATTTCCTTCAGAAGAGTTTAGTTCTATCTTGAGCGACATCACAGTCCGTGGCTTTTCCGACATTACTTTTGTGATTGGCGGTAGCTTAGGGTTTGTCTCCTGCTGTCAAAAAAAGAGCCAATCTACTGATGAGTTTTGGAAAATTGACCCTGCCTCATCAATTGATGCGTCTTGTTTTGGTAGAGCAGATTTACCGGGCTTTCATGATTCAACAGGGAAGTCCCTACCATAAGTAAATCTTGACGATAATAGATTTTTCTGATAGAATGAAAAGGTATCGGTCTCATAGCTCAGCTGGATAGAGCATTCGCCTTCTAAGCGAACGGTCGCAGGTTCGAATCCTGCTGGGATCATAATATGCACTACTCAGACACGAAAAATTTCGTGTTTTTTTATTATATTTTTGAGAAAACGACATTTCAGGAATAAAAAATGACATTTCAGGGAAAGATGACAGATTATTTGAAAATTTTATTTATAATAGATCTTGTAAGGTAACACTTACGAAAAAAAATTTTTTTAGGAGAATCTATTATGAAAAAAATATTCAGAAAAAAACTTTAAAACAATCGCTCAATTCCCATCCTTGAATGAAAAAAAGAACTTAAAGAAGTTCTTGGAGGAGACTTAAGAAATATCTTCTTAAAAATTAAATTTAAGAAAAAAATAACATCGATAACTGAGGAGATGGAATATGTTTGAATTATTTTTTTGGATATTGCAAGCTGCCATTGAAGTATATTTCACTATTGTCATATATGAAAAGATCAATAAAAGTAAAATCTAGTTTTTTTACTTTACTTTTCCTATGTGCTATAGTCTTAATTTTATTACCATTACTCATATTAAATTTAGAATCTATATTTTTCTTTGTCAAGGCATGTCCTGTATTTTTCTTTTTACTACTGATTTATCCTCTTTTTTTCTACAGGTATTTTTTTATAAAAAGAGAAGTTATCAACTCTTTTCTCTATATTTCTATCTCTTCTCCTTTATTTAACAGTCCAGGCTTCTACTACCTTTTTTTCCGTCATTATTTCCTCAATTACAGGGATTCATTTGTAAAAGATAATTGGGCTGTCTTTTTATATCATGATAAACAGTATCTCTGTTTTATTTATGCTTAAGTTTATCGACTACTTACCATTTTACGCATGTGATTTTTAAAGAGGAGGTCTTTAAAAAGACAATTAAGAGAATTAATATTTTTTATGTTATAGATATTTTCATTTTAAATGTTTCTCATTGGTTAAGTGAAGACGATCATTTTAATAGTTTTAGCAGTATGCTAGCGACTATTTGTTTCTTGATCTTTATGACGACTCTTTTCTATTTGAAAGCGATTCGGGAAAAGTATGAAAAAGAAGAGGAGATTCGACAAAGAGAATTGGAACAGTTGCAGCTGCAGCAGTACACAGATGAAATTGTTTCTCTCTATAATGAAATTCGTGGCTTTCGCCATGATTATGCTGGCATGCTGACCAGCTTTCAGACGGCCATCAATACGCAAGATATCAAGGAAATTGAAAAAATATATCAAGAAGTTTTAGTTGATGCAAATTTAAAATTACGCTCGGATAAATACACTTATTTTGATTTGAACAATGTTGGTGACTCAGCTCTCCGAAGCGTTATGACGGAGACTTTATTCAAAGCGCGTGAGCACCAGATTGATTTAACATTCGAAGTCAAAGATCCTGTTGAGAAATTACCGATTAAGCTATTAGATGTGGTAAGAATGGCTAGTATATTGCTAAACAATGCTGTTGAAGGCGCAATCGAAAGCTATGAAAAAATGATTCATGTGACTTTAGTTCAACTCGATACGGAAATCATTTTTGTTGTAAAAAATTCCCGCAAGCAAAGGAAATTAGATTTAGAAGAAATTTATGAACCAGAGTTCTCAACGAAAGGTTATCGAAGAGGCCTAGGTTTAAATAATCTGAAAGAAATTTTAGAGAATTATGAATATATCATGCTAGATACAGAAATAAGTAAGTATGATTTTCACTCAAGTATTAACAATTAAAAGAAGGAATAGTTTATGAGAATCTTAGCATTAGAAGATACTTTAGCGCACCAAGTCCGCATGGAAAAAACTTTAGCAGAGATTGCTGAAGAAATGGGTCTCGATATCCAGGTAAAAATCACAGGAAAAATTCAGGAATTTAAGGACTACGTCGAAAATGAAGATGTCAATCAGATTTATTTTCTGGATATAGATATTAAAGGGGAAGAGACCAAAGGACTGGAGGTCGCTCGTTTTATTCGTCATCATAATCCATATGCTATTATTGTCTTTGTAACTTCAAAATCAGAGTTTGCGACCATGACTTTCAAATACAAGGTATCAGCTCTTGATTTTATTGACAAGGATATTAACGATGATTCGTTTAAAAAACGTATAAAAGAGTGTATCATTTATACGAAAAATACTTTAATAACAAACACCAACATGGTTGATTACTTTGAATATAGCTATCGAGGCAATGATGTGCGCGTGCCATTTAATGATATTTTATATATTGAAACCTCAAGCTCCTCCCATAAGTTACGGATGGTCGGAAAAAACTTTATAAAAGAATTTTATGGAACGATTGCCAGTGTTCAAGAACAGGATGAGAAAACCCAACGTTTCTTTGCTTCCCATAAATCTTTTTTAGTCAATATCGATAATATCTGCGATTATGATAAGAAAACAAAGGAAATTATATTTTATGAAGGCCGTCGTTGCCCTGTTTCTAGGCTAAGAACAAAACATTTAAAAGAAATTTTAAAAAATAAATAAAAAACTGTTGACAAAGATTCAAAACCTGATATAATAGAATATGTTCTGAAAAAGAACATAGATGGTCCGTTGGTCAAGGGGTTAAGACACCGCCTTTTCACGGCGGTAACACGGGTTCGAATCCCGTACGGACTATACTATCCGCCATAGCTCAGTTGGTAGTAGCGCATGACTGTTAATCATGATGTCGTAGGTTCGAGTCCTACTGGCGGAGTAAAGAGTTTCAGGTATGCGAATTACCAATAATGAAGAGAGGACAATTGTCCTCTTTTTTTGTATGATATCAGGCAGAAATTTGATAAGTTTGATATAATAATTTTAGAAAATATGTTCAAGAGGTTTCTTATGAAATCATTAAAATTTCAATCTGTTTTTGACATTATCGGGCCTGTCATGATTGGCCCTTCCAGCAGTCATACTGCAGGGGCTGTGCGTATCGGTAAGATCGTATCCTCTATTTTTGATGATACACCAACCGAGGTTGAATTCCAGCTTTTTAATTCCTTTGCAAAGACTTATCGCGGGCATGGAACAGATTTGGCTCTGGTAGCAGGTATTTTAGGAATGGATACAGATGATCCTGAAATTCCCTAACAGCCTTGAAATTGCCCATAAACGCGGTATCAAGATTGTCTGGACTATTCAGAAAGATAGCAATGCTCCCTCATCCAAATACGACAAAAATCACGGTTAAAAACGCCCTATAAAAGCATCAGTGTAACGGGTGTATCTATTGGCGGTGGAAATATTCAGGTGACTGAGTTGAAATGGCTTCTCAGTCTCGCTCAGCATGAATACGCCAACCATTATCATCGTCCACCAAGATGTTCCAGGTATGATTGCCCATGTAACGGAGGCTCTATCACGCTATAATATCAATATTGCTCAAATGACGGTGACTAGAGAAAAAGCGGGCGAGAAAGCGATTATGATCATTGAGGTGGATAGTCGTAGTTGCGAAGAGGCTATCGAAGAGATTCGGAAAATTCCCCATCTCCATAATGTCAATTTCTTTAAATAGGAGAAGAGATGTTTTATTCAATAAAAGAATTGGTTGAGCAGGCTGATTTAGATTTTAATGGCAAATGTCGCTGAATTAATGATTGCGACCGAGTATGAATTGACAGGTCGGGAAAGAGACGAAGTTTTACGTCTGATGAGTCGAAATCTTGAGGTCATGAAAGCTTCAGTTCTTCTTGGGCTTGATGAGAGTAAGTCTCGCAGCGGATTGACTGGTGGAGACGCAGCAAAAGCTACACTACTATATCCAGTCGGGGAAGGCCTTTGTCAGATTATACTGTGCTGACTGCTGCAAAAAATGCCATTGCTGTCAATGAACACAACGCTAAAATGGGGCTGGTTTGTGCAACTCCTACGGCAGGCAGTGCTGGCTGTCTGCCAGCAGTCCTTACATCAGCGATTGAAAAACTAGATTTGACAGAGGAACAGCAATTAGACTTTTTGCTGGCTGCTGGTGCTTTTGGCTTGGTTATTGCCAATAACGCTTCTATTTCCGGTGCAGAAGGAGGATGTCAAGCTGAGGTGGGCTCCGCTTCTGCTATGAGCGCAGCTGCCCTGGTTTTAGCTGCTGGTGGCTCTGCTTTTCAGGCGAGTCAAGCTATCTGTTTTGTCATCAAAAATATGTTGGGCTTGATTTGTGACCCAGTAGCTGGTCTGGTAGAAGTTCCTTGTGTCAAAAGAAATGCTATGGGAGCTAGCTATGCCTTTATCGCAGCGGATATGGCTCTGGCTGGAATCGAGTCTAAAATCCCTGTTGACGAAGTCATTGATGCCATGTACCAAGTTGGGTCTAGTCTGCCTACTGCTTTCAGAGAAACAGCTGAAGGAGGGCTAGCTACAACTCCTACCGGCCGCAGACTTTCAAAAGAAATTTTTGGAGAATAAATAGTATCTTTGAGTAAGAAAAAATGACTAGATATTCTAGTCATTTTTTTATTATTTTAGTAAGCCCAAGCAGATAGTCCTTGTGCACTGTAAGCACGGTAAGCTGCTTGAATTTGATCTTCAACAGTTGCAGTAGATCCCCAACCTGGCATTGTTTGGAAAAGACCACTTGCTCCTGATGGGTTGTAGGCATCGACTTGTCCATTAGATTCGCGAGCAATAATATTTTCCCATGTAGATGCAGACACTCCTGTCATTTCAGCCATACGAGCAGCTGCGTAAGAACCTACAGCACCTGGAGTATTACCATTTGTGAGTACGACGTCTGATGAATAGGCAGAGTAGTCTGAAGTTGCAGCAACTGCAGGAGTTTCTGTCGTTACTGGAGTTTCCGTAGCTACTGGGGCAGCTGGAGTTACTGGGAGCTGGGACTGCTGGTGTCGCTGGTGAGACAGCAGGTGCTGATGTTGTTTGTTTTGCAACATCTTTCAAATCACCCAATTCCAAAACTTGTCCAGTCATGATAAAATCTGGATTTGAAATTTTGTTTAATTCTACCAAACGTTCAACAGTTGTTTTTTTACTTTCAGCGATTTCTGATAAGGGTATCTCCAGCTTTTACTGTATAAGATTCAGCACTAGCAACAATAGTTGATGCAAATAGTGTTGCTGTAGCAATCGTTCCTGCTAGAGTCAATTTTTTCACTTTCATACTCATTTTAAAAGTTTTCTCCTTTAGTTATAATACTATCATACACATTAAATATTACTGAAAGATTACATTTTAAGCATGAATATTACAAAAATATTGAGATTTACACATAAAAAAATATTATTTTAAAAAGGATTTTTTTAGTGTATTTCATTAGATCTCTAACAAAAATATTGCTATCAAACTTATACTATTCTTTATTTTTTTAAAGATAAAGAGCTAAGATACCGATCAGGAAAATAGAGAGAAGAGCAAGATTATCAATCATTTTCCAAGAAAGTTGTCGATAGCGGCTTCTTCCTTCACCACCACTATAGCCACGCGCTTCCATTGCGATAGCTAAGGCATCTGCTCGCTTGAAACTAGAAGCAAATAAGGGAATTAAAGATTGGAATGATTGACTTAACCTTTTGAACAATCGTTCCTTCACCAAAATCAACTCCGCGAGCCCTCTGAGCGTTCATAATCCTCGTGGTGTCATCCATTAAAGTCGGCACGAAACGCAGACTCATAGAGAGCATGAGGCCAATTTCATGCGTAGGAACTTTAAAGACTTTGAGTGGCTTTAGTAGGGCTTCTACCGCATCTGAAAGGCTGAGCGGTGTTGTGGTTAGGGTCAACAGAGTTGAAAAGAAAGATAATCAAAACAAAACGGCTAAAGATAATCCCCTGCTTGTGAAAGACCCAAATTCCGTAATTTTAATGAAAACCAAACTGGAAAAGTACCTTGCCTCCCTCCGTCAGAAAGAGCTGGAAGAGGGTGGTAAAGGCAATAATGAAAACCATTGATTGAATGCCCTTTAGAAAGAATGTCAAAGGAACTTTTGAGAGAAAAATCAGAGTAAAAACGAAAACAAATAGCAGCAAATTAGTGATGAGATTGTTGGCCCAGAAAATTAATAAAGATAAAGAAGAACATGGCCACTAATTTACTGCGCGGATCCAATCGATGGATGACCGAATTTCCTGGGATATACCGTCCTAAAATCAATTTATCCATGCATCGTCTCCTTAAATTCCTCAATGGTAATTGGATAATGAGAAAATTTCATTCCTTTTTCAGCTAATTCCTGGGCAAATTTCGTGATTTTAGGCACTCCTAGCTGAATCTTTTCCATAAAATCGATATCTTGAAAAACTTGAGCAGGCTGACCGCTTTTGACGACGCGCCCCTTCTCTAAAACATAGACCGTATCAGCAAAATTTGCTACATCATCCATTAAATGGGTTACAAGGACAATGGTCATTCCAGCTTGATGCAGTTTCTTAAAGAGTTCCATCAATTCTTTGCGTCCTGCTGGATCAAGTCCGGCCGTTGGTTCATCTAACACCAAGATATCAGGCTCCATTGCTAAAATTCCAGCAATAGCAACCCTTCTCATCTGTCCGCCAGAAAGTTCAAAAGGACTGCGGCCAAACAGTTCTTCAGAAATGCCGACAAGACTTAATTTTTCACGTGCTAAAGCCTCGGCTTCTTCTTTAGAGACACCAAAATTTTGCGGACCAAAGGCCACGTCTTTCAAAACAGTCTCATCAAAAACCTGACTTTCAGCAAATTGAAAGACCAAACCAACCTGTTTACGAACTTGTTTGATGTCCTTGTTAACAGAATTTGAAGTAATGGTGACATTGTTGACTTGCACGCTGCCCTCACTCGGAGTCAGCAAGCCATTCAAGAGCTGTAAAATGGTTGATTTTCCGCTGCCAGTGTGTCAATCAAAGCCGTATAGCTGCCATCTTTGATTTCCAAATCAACTTCAAAAAGCGCTGGACCCTCAAATGGAGTTCCAGCCTGATAGGTATAACTGACTTTATTTAGAATAATTCCCATAATTGTTCCTGCAATTCTTTTTCAGTTAAATAGGTTTCTGGCAGAGTTAGTCCAGTTTGAATCATGGCAGCTTTGACCTGGTTGACAAATGGTTGATCCAAGCCTAAGTCTTCCAAATCAGGTCTGGAAAAGAGTTTTCTTGGTGTAGCAGTTGACTCAACCTGACCATTTTTCATAACAAGGACACGGTCACTCAGCGAAATCTCGTCCAAATCGTGGGTAATAGAGATGACTGTTAGCTGATTCTTATCTTTAATGTCCTTGACAGTCCGAATCAATTCCAGTCGTCCTTCTGGGTCTAACATACTGGTTGCTTCATCCAAGATGATAATATCTGGCTGGAGCGCGACTACGCCAGCAATAGCGACTCTTTGCTTCTGTCCACCAGAAAGTCGAGCAGGTTCTCTCTCCTTAAAATTCTGCATGCCGACTAGCTCCAGAGCTTCATGGACGCGTTTCACCATCATGGGATAATCCATGCCTTGATTTTCCAGACCAAATGCAACGTCGTCTTCAACAGTGGCTCCAACAAACTGATTATCAGGATTCTGAAAGACCATGCCGATTTGGCGACGTTTTTCCCAAACATTATCAGCCGTCAATTTATCTCCAGAAATGATGATATCGCCACTCTCGGCTTCTAAAAGACCGTCAATCAAACGAACCGTAGTCGATTTTCCGCTGCCATTGTGGCCGACAATAGATAACCATTCTCCTTGTTTCACGTGAAACGAGACATCTTTTAAAATATAATCTTCAGACTTATGGTCATAGCGATAACTAAGATTTTTTACTTCAATGATATTTTCCATATTATTTAAATGTATCTTTAAAGAGATAGGCACTGCCCTTGAAATAATCATAGCCAGAATAAATAGTGAAAATCAGGGCTATGTAAAGGAGAATCTGACCGAGTAAAGTCCAATGGAGCAGGAGAAAGAGGATGGCAAACATCTGCGTGAAAGTCTTGATCTTGCCCGGCATAGCGGCCGCTAGAACTGTTCCGCCAGTTTCTACCAAGAGGAGTCTCAAACCAGTGACAGCCAGCTCTCTGCAAATGATGATAGCTACTACCCAAGCAGGAGCCATTTTCATTTCAATCAGCATGATAAAAGCGGACATAACCAGTAGTTTATCAGCCATAGGATCGGCAAATTTCCCAAAATTTGTCACGACCTGCCACTTGCGAGCCAGATAGCCATCCAGGTAGTCTGTGATACTGGCAAGGGCGAAAATGATTCCAGCTAGGATATGCATGGCTGGCGAATGCCCAAAAGTCAAAATCAAAATAAAGATTGGAATTAAGGCAATTCTGGCAAGGGTTAAAGCGTTAGGGATATTTTCTTTTTTCATCATTCTTCCTTTATGATTCAATTGTAAGGGTAATTATAGCACTGTCGCTGGTCAAGGTAGATAGGTCTATTTTCTGACTGCCGACAGTGACAGTGACGCCTTTCACAACTCCTAGAGTAATTGTATAAGTTGTATTGGGAGAGAGTGTCACTGTTTGGCTTGATTGGGTTGGAGTAAGGGTTGTACCTGCTGCCAGGTCTGTATTTGTCACACTAATCCAGCTTGAGGTATTGCTTGCTGAGATTGTTAACTGAGTAGTTTGCGACTCGCCACGATATTTACAGTTAAATAGTTTCCTTCTCCAGTGACTTCCAGCTTTTCTTTTGTTGAGCTAGAGTCTGTTGTGGAGGTCTCATGTGGAGTTGAACTATCTTCGAGACTTGAGCTCGAGACGAGGCTGTAACTATCGGAGCTGGCAAACTGCGGAGTAGTTGTATTTGCATATTGCCAAACGTAATAGGTGACAAAAATAATGATAGACAGGGCAACTACTAGGAAATAAAAGAGCGGAAGAGAGAAAGAACGATTTTTATATTTTCTACTTCGAAATTCCTCGTTTTCAGCTAATTCAATTTCGTCATAAACGACAGTATTATCTGTGTCGTATGCCTCCAATAGAATCTGCTCGTCTAAATCCAGAGCCCAAGCGTATTTTCGTAGCAGGCTACGGACGTAAAAGGCATTTGGAAATTTCTCGTATTGATTGTTTTCAAGAGCCTTTAGATAGTCAGTTTTTATATCTGTTTTTTTGGCTACATCTGCTAAAGTAAGTTTCTGGTTTACTCGAGCAAGTCTGAGTACCTCTCCTATCGTTTTTTTTTTCTCATAAGGATAGTCCTTTTCTCTTAGACATTATTCTAACAAAATTTTGAAATAAACTTGGAACTATTTTTGAAAAATAGTAAAATCTGTCATATCACACTGGTCAATAAAGCGATGTCCGACTTTTAAGACGTCATTTAAAGTGATATCCTGTAAAATCTTAGGTAAATCAAAAAGATTCTCACCATTTTAAATGCGGTTCATATTGGGTTGCCATGTATTCAAGAGAATTCAGACCATGCAGCAGATCTCCAAACATTTCACTTTTAATCGTATCTAGATGTGTTTCTGTGACATCTGGATCCTGAGCAAACTTCCGGATGGCTGAGCGGAATTGATGAGAAATTCCTACTGGGTTCCTGCGTGTCCATAGTTAGGATGACAAAGTGGAAATCCTTTTCCACCTCTACTTCAAGAGTGAGCGAATTGTCAATCTTGCCATTTTCATACAGGGTCTGGAAACGCTTGGAAGTCCAACCAAACATCATGGCAAAAAGCAATTTCAGGGCAATTTTATAGCGATAAAGCTCCGTATCCTGTATCGCATCTTTTCCACGAATACCAATCGCCAACTTAGGACTAGCAACTTCCATCCGACTAGTAGCGGTTGGAATTACTGGCTGTAAGATGATAGGCTCTTTTTCAATCGTTTCAGTTAATAGTTGATGAGATAAGGTCTCTTGTGTTTTGACAATGTCTTCAAAAGTGGACTCCAAATCAAAATTACCAATGACAAATAAGGTCATATTGGACGGACGGTAGAAAAGCTCAAAGTTCTCTGTCAGATCTTCCACAGTAATATCCATGATTGACTCTGTCGTTCCGGCGATATCTTCTGCTAGTGGAGTTTGAGGATAGAGATTACTCAAAGCACCAAAGAAGAGCCGATAATCTGGATCGTCTTGGTACATTTCGATTTCTTGCTGGATAATTCCTTGCTCACGCTGAACAGATGCTTCTGAAATTAGCTTGGGAAACGAGTTCCTGCAACAGCTTCAGATTTTCTGCTACACAATTTGTCGTAGAAAACAGATAGCTGGTCCGTGTAAAGCTTGTAAAGGCATTACTTTCTGCGCCAAATTTAGTAAATTCCAGCAGCAAATCCTCGCCGTTTTCACGCTCGAATAGTTTGTGCTCCAAAAAATGCGCAATACCTGCTGGATAATGAGAGACTTGCTTTGTTTCACGTGAAACAACCTTAGTATCAACAGAGCCAAAATGTGTTGAGATGATGCCGTAGGTTTCATTAAAATCATTTTTAGGGAGTAGGTAAACCTGCAATCCATTTGCTAGCACCGCCCGATAGATGCTTTCTCCCACGGCTATATAATTGATTTTTTCTAAACCTGGATTCTGCATTATTTCCCTTCCATAAAGTAAATCGCCTGTAATTTCAACTGCTGGGCTGCCTCTATAAGATCAGCTTTGCTGACATTTTCTAATGCTTTCAGCCAAGCCTCTAGTGACAGAAATTTTTTCCCTAGAACAGAGGACATGTAAGCACGCTCAATCAAGGTGTTTTGTCGATCCTGAGCCAGAAGGATCGAATTTTTTAGCATATTCTTGGTTTGTTCAAGTTCTTCATCTGTGAAATGTCCCCGCTTCAAATCTAGAATTTGGCGGTTGATTAAAGCGATGGTCTTTGTCCGATTTGCTCGGTCAATTCCAGCATAGATTCGCATCAAACCAGAAAAAATATCAAAACTACTAGAAATAGTGTAGGCTAGGCTCTCTTTTTCCCGAACATTGACAAAGAGTTTGGAATGAGCAAATCCTCCCAATAAGCCATTCAAAACAATTAGGGGCAGATGGCTGCGATCCCCATATTGACTAGAAAAATGGTAGGCCAGTTCAACAATGGACTGATGTACATCTCGCTGCTCCAGCTTTTCTCTAGTTATATTTGAATAGTTTTGCTGATAGCTAAGCTGTAAAGGCTGCTCTCGCTCAGAAAACTGGAATTCTTGGATTTTCTCACGAACAGCAATCTCATTAAAATCACCGATGAAGAAAAAATCAATTTGATCCTGATTTAGCATTTGCTGAAAAGCAGCGAAACTAGTTTCAGCCGTTTCTTTTTCTACTAGCTCAATTGTTGCCACGCGTGGAATCCGCATTTCTGGTAAATCGTAAAATAAATTATTTAACTCTCTGTGAGCATGGTAGAAATGATTCTCAATTTCAGCTTCCAAGTCTGTTAAAACATTTCTCTTTTCAATTTCAAAGGTTTTGGTATCAAAAGCCTGTCCATTTGACAGAGGAAAAAAGAGACTAGCCTTCAAAAAATCTAGTATTTCATCTGCCAACATATTTTTTCGGCTCAAGAATTGATCCCGCACGAAAGAAAGATTGATATCCAGATAATGCACTAATCCCCGTCTCGAAAGGCTTGTCGAGTAATTAGCACCGTATAAATTTGCTAATTTTTCTCGAAAGGCTTGCGATGTTGGATAAAGGGCATTTGAAGTTTCCAGTATACTGGCCGTAAGAACCCGCCCAGCTATTGTTTTTTCAGACATAGGAGCTGAAAATCGCACTTTAATTTTATTGGTTTTAAATTTTTCTGATTGAATGAAGTGAAGATGTACTCCTTTTATGATTTCCATTGCTCTCCTCATACCGAATAATATAGACTTCTATTATAACACGAAATGCTGTTTAATGCTTTGTAAGGAACGGCATTTTTAGAGATTAAAGCGTTTTCTCTTTTTCTAGTAAAACTTGTCCTTAAATGAGACTACCACGGAACAGTTTCCGCTTAAATTATGATATAATGACAAGGATTGAGGTGAAATATGGAATATAAATTATTTGACGAATTTATTACTCTACAGGCTCTCTTAAAAGAAGTCGGTATCATTCAAAGTGGCGGAGCAATCAAATCCTTTTTAACAGATCATCAGGTCTTTTTTAACGGTGAACTAGAAAATAGACGAGGAAAAAAACTTAGAATTGGCGATGTCGTCTCTCTCCCAGATCAGCAACTGGAGATCATCCTCCTTGCCCCAAGTCAGGAGGAAATTCTTGAACATCAAGAGGAACAAGCAGAGAAAAAAAGAGTGGCAGACTTGGTTAAAGCTATGAATAAGGACTTGAAAAAATCTCAACCAGCAAAAAAAGAAGAGAAGAAAAGAAAGCCCGAGCAGAAAAGCAAAAAAGCACCTGTTCGCTTTCCAGGAACCTAAGCCATGTGGTTAAAAACGCTGAAAATTAAACATTTTCGTAATTACCAGTCTGCAGAGGTTGATTTTGATCCTGGCCTTAATATCTTTCTGGGGCAAAATGCACAGGGGAAAACCAATATTCTAGAAGCCATCTATTTTTTAGCCCTTACTCGCAGTCACCGGACCCGAACCGATAAGGATTTGATTCATTTCCAAGAGAATAATCTTCAAATTTCGGGAATTATTGAAAAAACAACGGGTAAAATCCCACTTGACATCGAGTTGACACCAAAGGGGAGAATCACCAGGATAAATCATTTGAAACAAGGGAAATTATCAGATTATATAGGGGTTGTCAACGTTGTCTTGTTTGCTCCAGAAGATTTGCAGCTCATTAAAGGTGCCCCTGCTTTACGACGAAAATTTATTGATATTGAGCTTGGGCAAATCAAGCCCATCTACCTTGCTGACTTATCTAGCTATAATCATGTGCTCAAGCAAAGAAATGCTTATCTTAAGGCCAATGACAAGATAGATGAAACCTTTCTCTCTGTTTTAGATGAGCAACTGATTGATTTTGGTTGTCGTGTCATGCAACATCGCTTAGACTTTATTGAAAAGCTAGAAGGTTTTGCTCAGGAAAGTCATAGCGATATTTCTCAAGGGAAAGAGAAGTTGACAATCAAGTATGTATCCTCTGTTCCGTTTTCATGTCTCGAAAATTTGGAAGCTTCTTTTCGAGCAGCCTTATCAGAAAGTCGTAGACGCGATCTTTTCAAAAAGAATACAGGTGTCGGACCTCATCGAGACGATATCAACTTTTTTATCAATGATATGGATGCCGGATTTGGTAGCCAGGGCCAACATCGTAGCCTTGTCCTATCTCTCAAGTTAGCTGAAATTAAACTAATCGAAAACCTTACAAAAGATACTCCAATATTATTGCTTGACGATGTAATGAGCGAGCTTGACAACATGCGTCAACTTAAATTACTAGAAACTATCTCTCAAAACATCCAGACTTTCATTACAACAACTAGCCTTGATCACTTGCAAAATCTACCAGATGATATTAATATTTTTCAGATAAGTCAAGGCGTAATTAAGAAAAAAGAGAAGCTTAGCTTTTACAAATAAGTAAAATTATTGTAAATTTAATTTACAACTTTGTAAACTAAAAAACAACCTTGTCAAGGAGTTGACAAGGTTGTTTTTATTTATAATTTTATTGGACAGAGTAGTTTGGAGCTTCATTTGTGATTTGTACATCGTGAGGGTGACTTTCTTTCAAACCAGCACCACTCATCTCAATAAATTGAGCATTTTCATGAAGTTCTTGCAGGTTAGCTGCACCGACATATCCCATACCAGAACGGATCCCGCCCAACATTTGGAAGACGATATCTGCAGCCGCTCCTTTATAGGCTACACGCCCTTCAATTCCTTCTGGAACTAGCTTATTAGCTTCATTGACAGAACCTTGGAAGTAGCGATCGCTGGAACCTTTCTTCATAGCTGCGATAGAGCCCATTCCACGGTAAGTTTTAAATTTACGTCCTTGGAAGATTTCAGTTTCACCTGGCGCTTCGTCTGTTCCAGCAAACATGGATCCAAGCATAACTGCATTTCCACCTGCAGCAAGAGCCTTGACGATATCACCTGAATACTTGATTCCTCCATCGGCAATAATGGTTTTTCCATACTCACGCGCAACTGCAGCTGCATCGTAGATTGCTGTGACTTGTGGTACACCGACACCGGCAATGACACGAGTTGTACAGATAGAACCTGGTCCGATTCCGACCTTAACCACGTCAACACCTGCTTCATAAAGAGCGCGTGCTCCTTCAGCAGTTGCGATATTACCCGCAATCAAGGTGCGGTCTGGGAAGTGTGCACGAATTTCAGCAATTTTACGTAGAACGCCAGCAGAATGACCGTGTGCTGTATCAATAACAATGGCATCTGCTCCCGCTTCGAAGAGGGCTTCTGCACGTTCAAATGTATCTGAAGTGACACCTACCGCACCAGCAACTAGCAGACGACCAAATTCATCTTTTGCTGCATTTGGGAACTCAATCACTTTTTCAATATCTTTAATGGTGATGAGACCAGAAAGTCGACCGTTTTCATCTACTAAAGGTAGTTTTTCAATCCGGTGTTCTTGCAAGATTCTTTCAGCCGTTGTTAGATCAGTTCCGACTGGGGCTGTAACAAGATTTTCACTAGTCATGTGATTAGAAATTGGTTGATTGTAATCTGAAATAAAGCGCAAATCGCGGTTGGTTAAGATACCAACCAATTTACGATTTTCCATCGTTTCAACCACTGGTACCCCACTGATGCGGTAGCGTCCCATCAATTCATCCGCTTCAGCAATTGTATGATTAGGAGTCAGGAAGAATGGATCAATAATGACACCATTTTCAGAACGTTTTACCTTACGAACCTCATCAGCTTGCTGTGCAATAGACATATTTTTGTGGATGACACCTAGACCGCCGGCACGGGCAATGGCAATCGCCATTTGACTTTCGGTAACTGTATCCATAGCCGCAGTAATAATTGGGATATTTAATTTTAAATTCTCAGCAAGTTTTGTACTTAAATCAGCATCATTTGGCAACACGTGACTTTCAGCTGGAATGAGCAATACGTCATCAAAGGTAAAACCTTTTTTCAAAAATTTAGTGTCCCAGTTAGACATCCACAGTTTCCTCTTTTCTTATATATTGAGCAAGGGCTCGTCTTTTTATTGTTAATATCATACCATTCTATAGGCATTTGTCAATGATTATTATATAAAAATTAAAAACCATCTCTTTTTCAGGTAAAAGACGATGATTTTTGATGTAATCTGCTATTATTGTTCGTTATTTAAAGTAATTAATTCCCATCGCATTTTTGACTTCTGACAGGGTTAGTCCAGCAACTTGTCGAGCACGTTCACTGCCTTCTTTTAGCATGTCATAGACTTGGCCCATATCCTTGGCAAATTCGAGACGACGCTCCCTGATTGGTCCTAATTCCCGCTCTAAAATATCTAGGAGATAGCGTTTAGTTTTGACATCCCCCAGACCACCACGTTGGTAGTGTTCTTTCATAGCCGCAATTTCAGTAGCATCTTCTGGCCGACCAAAAACATCCAGATAATGGAAAACCATATTACCTTCGATTTTTCCTGGATCTTCAACTTTGATGTGGTCGGGATCGGTATACATGCTCATGACCTTTTTCTTGAGAGTATCCATATCATCCGCTAGATAAATCCCATTGTTTAATGATTTTGACATTTTAGCATTGCCATCAAGCCCTGGCAGACGACCAGCCGCTTCATTTTCTGGATAGATGCCTTCTGGCTCCACCAAAACCTCACAGTCATAGGCATGATTGAAGGAACGAACAATTTCACGTGTCTGCTCAATCATAGGCTTTTGGTCATTTCCGACAGGTACATAATTGGCCTTAAAGGCTGTAATGTCAGCTGCTTGAGAGATAGGATAAACCAAAAAGCCAGTTGGGATACTTTCTCCAAAACCTTTCTGAGCAATTTCTGTCTTGACAGTCGGATTGCGCTCTAAACGAGCTAAAGACACCAAATTCATGTAGTACATTGACAACTCTGCCAACTCTGGAATCTGACTTTGGATAAAAATAGTCACTTTTTTCGGATCCAGTCCAGCTGCTAGATAATCTAAAGCTACATTGCCAATGGATTCTACAATCGTTTGTGGATCTTTCGCATGGTCTGTCAGAGCTTGTTGGTCCGCCAGAAAAACAAACATATCATATTTATCTTGATTTTGTAGAAGAACACGGTTACGTAAGCTTCCTACATAATGACCAATATGTAATTTTCCAGTTGGACGGTCTCCGGTTAAAATAATGGGTTTTGTCATTGCTTGCTCCTCAATTAGTATTGCTCTCATTATATCATTTTCAAAGAAAATGCGGAAGAATCTAGAAGAAAAAAGAAGAAACACAACTCAAAAAACAATTAATTGACAATATATTTACATTATGTTTACAATACTTACAACATATTTATCTCTTAAAATAGTTTTTTGTCCCCATAATAATTTGAAAAAAGAAGAATTTTCTAGTAAAATGGAGGGGATTACATATATAGGAGAAAATTATTGCTTACAGTATCTGATGTATCACTGCGTTTCAGTGATCGAAAATTATTTGATGAAGTAAATATTAAATTTACAGAAGGAAACACCTATGGTTTGATTGGGGCGAATGGTGCGGGTAAGTCTACCTTCTTGAAGATTCTAGCTGGGGATATTGAGCCAACGACAGGCCATATTTCTTTGGGGCCAGATGAGCGACTTTCTGTTTTGCGTCAAAATCACTTTGACTATGAGGATGAGCGAGCTATTGATGTTGTTATCATGGGAAACGAGCACCTTTACAGCATTATGAAAGAGAAAGATGCCATCTATATGAAGCCTGACTTCTCTGACGAAGATGGAGTTCGAGCGGCTGAGCTGGAAGGTGAGTTTGCTGAGTTGGGTGGCTGGGAAGCTGAAAGCGAAGCTTCTCAATTGCTACAAAACCTCAACATTCCAGAAGATTTGCATTACCAAAATATGAGTGAATTGACGAACGGCGACAAGGTCAAGGTTCTTCTTGCCAAGGCTCTTTTGGTAAACCTGATGTTTTGCTTCTGGACGAGCCGACCAATGGTTTGGATATCCAGTCTATCACTTGGTTGGAAGATTTCTTGATTGATTTTGAGAATACAGTTATTGTCGTATCCCACGACCGTCACTTCTTAAATAAAGTTTGTACGCATATGGCTGACCTTGATTTTGGTAAGATCAAACTGTATGTCGGAAACTATGATTTCTGGAAAGAATCAAGTGAATTGGCAGCTAAGTTGCTCGCTGACCGAAATGCTAAGGCGGAAGAAAAAATCAAACAATTGCAAGAGTTTGTGGCTCGCTTCTCTGCCAATGCTTCTAAGTCTAAACAGGCAACATCTCGTAAAAAGATGCTGGATAAGATTGAATTGGAAGAAATTGTTCCGTCAAGTCGAAAATATCCATTTATCAGCTTTAAAGCGGAACGGGAAATCGGGAACGATCTCTTGACAGTAGAAAATCTTTCTGTCAAGATTGACGGCGAGACTATTCTTGACAACATCAGCTTTATCCTGCGTCCTGGTGATAAGACAGCTTTGATTGGACAAAATGATATCCAGACAACTGCCTTGATTCGTGCCTTGATGGGAGATATCGACTATGAAGGAACTGTCAAGTGGGGTGTTACAACCAGTCGTTCTTATTTGCCAAAAGATAATTCTCGCGACTTTGCTGGTGGTGAATCTATTCTTGACTGGCTTCGTCAATTTGCTAGTAAAGAAGAAGACGATAATACCTTCCTTAGAGGTTTCTTAGGTCGGATGCTTTTCTCTGGCGATGAGGTTAACAAGCCTGTCAACGTCTTGTCAGGTGGAGAAAAAGTTCGGGTTATGTTGTCTAAACTGATGCTTCTCAAGTCAAATGTTTTGGTTTTGGACGATCCTACTAATCACTTGGATTTGGAATCTATTTCTAGTCTTAATGATGGTTTGAAGAACTTTAAGGAGTCGATCATCTTTGCCAGCCATGACCATGAGTTTATTCAAACCTTGGCCAACCATATCATCGTTCTCTCAAAAAATGGTGTGATTGACCGCATTGACGAAACTTATGATGAATTTTTGGAAAATCAAGAAGTTCAGGCAAAAGTCAAAGAACTTTGGAAAGATTAATAAGTTGTCAACATTAGTTGACAGAAGTTTACAGAGGCATGAAACAACGTTTCGGCCTCTTTCTCTATAAGAAACATGGAAAAAATCAGATATTTTTTTAAGAAAAATTGGCTTTATTTAGCTTCCTTCACCTTACCTTTTCTCATTATGTGTTTTGTTTATCTGAGTCAAGGTATTTACTGGGGTAGCAATACTTCTCCACTACTTGGAGATGGCTTCCATCAGTATGTCGTATTTGATACGACACTGAGGAACATCCTTCATGGAACGGATAGTCTTTTTTACACGTTTTCAAGTGGATTGGGACAAAATTTCTATGCCCTATCTAGCTATTATCTAGGAAGTTTCCTTTCCCCATTCGTCTACTTTTTCGATTTAAAATCAATGCCAGATGCGGTTTACTTGTTTACTCTTATTAAGTTTGGCTTGATTGGCTTGACAACTTGTATTAGCATTAAAGGGATCTTTAAAAAAATTCCAGAAACACTAGTCTTGATTCTGTCAACCTCCTTTGCCTTGATGAGTTTCTCAGTTAGCCAACTAGAAATTAAAACTTGGTTAGATGTATTTATATTAGTCCCTCTTATCATCTTTGGTTTACACAAGTTGATGAATGGGCAAGGGAGAGTTTTATACTTTACAAACTTGTCAATCCTCTTTATCCAAAATTATTATTTTGGTTACATGATGGCCTTGTTTTTAGTCCTTTGGTATCTCGTTCAGCTTTCTTGGGACTTTAAGGCCAGGATTCGGTCTTTTCCTGATTTTGCTATCGTGTCAATATTAGCAGGCTTTACTAGTTTAATTATGATTTTGCCAACTTATCTAGATCTGAGTTCACATGGTGAGACCTTGACAAAGGTTGAAGGCTTGTTTACTGAGAAAAGTTGGTATCTAGATATTTTTGCTAAAAATTTTGTAGGAAGTTTTGATACGACTAAGTATGGATCCATTCCTATGATTTATGTTGGTCTATTTCCTCTTATTTTAAGTATCTTATTTTTCACGATAAAAAGTATTAAGCTTCGCGTGAAACTGGCCTATATTTTCTTGATTGGCATTTTTATAGTGAGTTTTCGACTACAGTATTTGGATTTGCTTTGGCAAGGAATGCATGCGCCAAATATGTTTTTACATCGCTATTCTTGGCTCTTCTCACTTCTTATTATTTTGATGTCTGCAGAAACGCTCAATCGTTTGGAGGAGGTAAAATGGCGACAAGTATTCCTTAGCTTTCTACTCATTTCTTTTGGTTTTCTAGCCACTTTGCATTATAGAAAACACTATGATTTTCTTGGTCCCGAAAATTACATTTTTACTTTAGAGTTTTTCTTTGCCTATCTCTTAATCAGTTTTGCTTTTATTCGTTATCACGTTAGGCAAAGGATGTTTACAATATCTTTACTGTTTTTTGTGGTTTTTGAGCTTACTTTAAACGCTTATTATCAGGTTGATGGAATTGCAAAAGAATGGGTCTTTGCAAGTCGTTCATCCTATTCGAAAAAGATGAACGAGATTGACAGTCTTGTCAAGTATAGTAAGAAAGAAAACAAAGATTTCTTTCGAACAGAGAGGCTTGATCCTCAGACTGGGAATGACAGTATGAAATTTAATTATAATGGAATTTCTCAATTCTCATCAGTCAGAAATACGCAAGCAAGCTCGACTTTAGATAAATTAGGTTTTAAATCAGCAGGAACTAATCTTAATCTCCGCTATCAAAATAATAGCATTTTGATGGATAGCCTTTTTGCTGTAAAGTATAATTTGTCTGAAAAAGACCCACAGAAATTTGGTTTTTCTGCAGAGAAGGCTGAGCGATCAATGACATTGTATGAAAATAATTATGCTTTGGGCTTGGCTTTCTTAACCAATGATATTTACAAAGATGTCAAGTTCACTAATTTAACACTTGACAATCAGACAGCCTTTTTAAATCAATTATCGGGTTTGAATCATAAATATTATGAGCGAATTTCTATAGCTGCTAATGAGGAAGAAACTGAAGGGAAAGTAACTGCAAGCATCGAAAATGACGCTCAATTAAGCTATGCTAGCGTCACTTACACAATTGAGGTGCCTGCAGGTAGTCAAGTCTATGTCAACCTTTCAGATCTTGATTTTTCAAACGATAATCAGACCGATGTCAATATCACTGTAAATGGAATCACGAATCGTTACCCGACCCATAATGTTTTTCCATTTTTGAATATTGGCTACTTTAAGGAAGCACAGACGGTTTCTATTCAATTTTCTTTTCCAGAGAATCGAAATGTTTCTTTTAACCAACCAGAGTTCTTCTCTGTGGATGTAAACAAATATCAGCAACTCATAAGTAAATTGAAAGAACAAGAAGTTTCTGTGACGACAAAATCCAATACGGTAACAGTTGATTATCACGCGGATAGAGATAGTTCTCTCTTTTTCACCATTCCTTACGATAAGGGCTGGACAGCTAGTGTAGATGGCAAGAAGGTTCCGTTAAAACGTGCGCAGAATGGTTTTATGAAACTTGATGTGAACAGAGGAGCAGGTAGAGTTACTTTATCATTTGTTCCAAGGGGATTAAAGGAAGGAACTGCAGCTTTCATTTTAGGAATAGTTTTATTTTTCTTCTATGATAGGGTTCGATTTAAATGGAGAAAAAAACATAGAGATAGTTCAGCATAGCCTTTACATCATCAAAAAAACTTTAGAATATAGGTCTGTTTTTACAAGTTCTTCAATAGTCTGTAATATAATTCATCAAAGTAATAAAGTTCTGTAATACTTTTGCTTTAGGATAGATATATCACAGAAAAGGAGAATTCTAAACATGAATTTGTATTTTAAAAATAGAATGATGAAAGCAGGCTTGCTCAGTTTGATGGCAGGAGCTACTGCTTTGCTTCCGATTGTAGCCAATGCAGAAAGTTATACTGTCAAGTCAGGTGACACCTTGTCCGCGATTGCTGCTTCTCATCAGACGACTGTTGACAAGATTGCGCAAAAAAACAAGATTAGCAATATCAATCTGATTAGTGTTGGCCAGGTTTTAGAACTGGACGATGATGTATCTGAGCAAATGACTGTTGAAAAATCAGATAAGGCTGAGCAATCTACTGTAAACCCAAGTTCTGGCTTGAGTGCTGAGGATGCAGAGGCTAAGGAGTGGATTGCTCAAAAAGAATCCAGCGGCAGTTATACAGCGCAAAATGGGCAATACTATGGTCGCTATCAGTTGACCATCACCTATCTAAATGGAGATTTATCACCAGAAAATCAAGAGAAGACAGCGGATGCTTATGTAGCAGGTCGCTATGGCTCATGGTCGGCTGCTAAAAATTTCTGGTTAGCAAATGGCTGGTATTAAAACTTTAGGAAAAATTATATTTACAGGGATTGGAGTTTATATTCTAGTCCCTTTTTTATAATTATTAGTACATTTTTGCTTGGAATATGATATTTTTTATCAAGATGTTTACAATACTGTAAATTTACTTGACAACTTATAAAGCTCTTCAGATTGGCCAAAGGTTATTCGTTGTTCTCCGTGCTAAATCATGCTATAATAGACCTTGCTCAAGCGACCTTCAATCGTTGAAAGCACAGCACGACCTTCAATCGTGAAATAACGAAAAGATGGGAGAACACAATGAATGATAACTCTAAGATTCGTGTCGTTGTTGGTATGAGCGGAGGTGTTGATTCATCAGTAACTGCCTTGCTCTTGAAAGAGCAAGGTTACGATGTGATTGGTATCTTCATGAAAAACTGGGACGACACAGATGAATTTGGTGTCTGCACAGCCACAGAAGATTACAAAGATGTAGCAGCTGTTGCAGATCAAATTGGCATTCCTTACTACTCTGTCAACTTTGAAAAAGAGTATTGGGATCGCGTTTTTGAATACTTCTTGGCGGAATACCGAGCTGGTCGGACTCCGAACCCAGATGTTATGTGTAACAAGGAAATCAAGTTTAAAGCCTTCCTTGACTATGCCTTGACACTGGGTGCAGACTACGTAGCAACGGGTCACTATGCTCAGGTGAAGAGAGACCAAGATGGCCTAGTCCATATGTTACGTGGCAAGGACAACAATAAGGATCAGACCTACTTCTTGAGCCAGCTATCACAGGAACAATTACAAAAGACCATGTTTCCTCTGGGGCATTTAGAAAAGCCAGAAGTTCGAGCAATTGCTGAAAGAGCTGGCTTAGCCACTGCTAAGAAAAAAGACTCGACCGGTATTTGCTTCATTGGTGAGAAGAATTTTAAAGAATTTCTGAGTCAATATTTACCAGCTCAGCCTGGTCGCATGATGACAATGGATGGCCGAGATATGGGCCAGCATGCAGGACTAATGTACTATACCATTGGCCAGCGAGGTGGTCTTGGAATTGGTGGCCAGCAGGGCGGTGACAACGAGCCTTGGTTTGTGGTCGGAAAAGACCTTAGCCAAAATATTCTTTATGTTGGCCAAGGATTCTATCATGACCATTTAATGTCAACCAGCCTTGACGCTAGTCAGGTTCATTTCACGAAAGAAATGCCGGAAGAATTTACTATGGAATGTACAGCTAAGTTCCGTTATCGTCAGCCTGATTCCAGGTGACAGTTACTGTAAAGGGTGACAAGGCTGTTGTCAACTTCGATCAACCACAAAGGGCGGTGACTCCAGGCCAAGCAGTCGTTTTCTATGATGGAGATGAGTGTTTAGGTGGTGGCTTGATTGACAGAGCTTATAAGAATGGTAAAGTCTTGCAATACATTTAGATTGACAATTCAGCATAATTTGCTAAAATAAGATAAGCAATACCTATGATGGTCAAAGCTCATGGATGTTGCAGGCTTTTTTGTCCTGCACTTCTAGAGACTTGGCCTTTTTTGGTGAAAAAATGAAGGAAAAAGAAATGACACACAATTTTACTGAAAGTTATGATGTTATCGTGATTGGAGCGGGGCACGCTGGAGTTGAGGCATCGCTGGCTGCCAGTCGCATGGGTTGTAAAGTTTTGCTAGCAACTATCAATATTGAGATGCTGGCTTTTATGCCCTGCAATCCATCTATCGGAGGGTCTGCAAAAGGCATTGTTGTCCGTGAAGTAGATGCTTTGGGCGGAGAGATGGCCAAGAATATTGACAAGAGCTATATCCAGATGAAGATGCTCAATACTGGTAAAGGACCCGCTGTTCGGGCTCTTCGGGCGCAAGCGGATAAAGAGCTCTATTCTAAAGAAATGCGGAAGACTGTTGAAAATCAAGAAAATTTGACTTTGCGGCAAACCATGATTAATGAAATTCTGGTTGAAGATGGTAAGGTCATTGGGGTTAAGACAGCGACGCAACAGGAATATGCAGCTAAAGCTGTCATTGTTACAACTGGAACAGCCTTGCGGGGAGAAATTATTATTGGTGATCTCAAGTATTCATCTGGTCCAAACCATAGCTTGGCAGCCATTCCTTTAGCAGATAATCTGCGTGATCTAGGTTTTGAAATTGGTCGTTTTAAGACAGGAACACCTCCACGTGTTAAGGCATCATCGATCAATTATGATGTGACCGAGATTCAGCCAGGAGACGAAAAGGCCAATCATTTTTCATACACCTCTCGTGATGAGGACTATGTGAAAGATCAAGTGCCTTGCTGGTTGACTTATACCAATGCGGAAAGTCACGAAATCATCCAAAATAACCTGCACCGTGCTCCTATGTTTTCAGGTATCGTTAAAGGAGTAGGACCACGTTATTGTCCGTCTATTGAGGATAAGATCGTCCGTTTTGCGGATAAGGAACGCCACCAGCTTTTCTTAGAGCCTGAGGGTCGTGATACGGAAGAAGTTTATGTGCAGGGGCTGTCAACCAGTCTGCCAGAAGATGTACAGAAGGACTTGGTTCACTCTATCAAAGGTTTAGAAAATGCTGAGATGATGCGGACAGGCTATGCCATTGAGTACGATATGATTATGCCTCACCAGTTGCGGGCAACCTTGGAAACTAAGAAAATTTCAGGGCTCTTTACAGCAGGTCAGACCAATGGAACTTCTGGTTATGAAGAAGCCGCTGGTCAAGGGATTATCGCTGGGATTAATGCGGCCTTGAAGATCCAAGGGAAGCCGGAGTTAATCTTGAAGCGCAGTGATGGTTACATTGGAGTCATGATTGATGATTTGGTGACCAAGGGGACTGTAGAACCTTATCGCCTCTTGACTAGCCGAGCGGAATACCGTTTGATTCTCCGCCATGACAATGCTGATATGCGTTTGACAGAGATGGGCCGAGAAATTGGTCTGGTAGATGATGAGCGCTGGGCTCGTTTTGAGATTAAAAAGAATCAATTTGACAACGAGATGAAGCGCTTGGAATCCATTAAGTTGAAACCTGTCAAGGAAACCAATGCTAAGATAGAAGCGCTTGGTTTTAAAGCTCTGACAGATGCAGTGACAGCCAAAGAATTTATGCGGCGACCGGAAGTGTCTTACCAAGATGTGGTTCAGTTCATTGGTCCAGCAGCAGAAGAGTTGGATGAAAAGATTATCGAGCTAATTGAGACAGAGATTAAGTACGAAGGCTATATTTCTAAAGCTCTTGATCAGGTTGAGAAGATGAAACGCATGGAAGAAAAGCGCATTCCAGCCAATATTGATTGGGATGATATTGACTCGATTGCGACAGAAGCGCGACAGAAGTTTAAGAAAATCAATCCAGAAACGATTGGTCAGGCAAGTCGTATTTCTGGGTGTCAATCCAGCAGATATTTCTATTTTGATGGTTTACTTAGAAGGTAAGTCTAGAAGCATTTCTAAAAACAAAGCAAAATCGTAGACATATTAACGTACTATTTTATTGATAGTACGTTTTTGCATAATTTACACGTTTGTAAACGAATATTTACAAAAAATCTCTTTTATATAGAGAAATATTTACAACTACTGTCAACTTTTTGTTTAATAAAATTTACAAGATTTACACATCTTGTAAATTGATTGTGAATATTTGTTTGAGAATAGATCTAGGATTTGAGTCTTTCTTGCTTTACAAGTATTCAAGGGCAGTGAAAACTCGCTTTTTTTAAGAAAATATGGTAAAATGGCGCAATAAGAGGTTTTTTAATGAAAAGAATTCGTTTTTTTCCCCGAGCCACTTTGCGATAGTGGGGTTTTACTTCCTTTATCATATTAGCTATTTGTCTACGCCTTTTTTTGGTGATAGTTTGCCTATGCTGGTGTCTCTTTTTCATAGTGCTGGTGCTCTTGGTTTGGCTATTTATTCAGCAGCAAAGAGTGACTGAATTGGACGAGCTTGAGCAGATTCGTTATGTCAATCATCAAGCAGAGGGAAGTTTAGCTTCTTTGTTGGATAAGATGCCAGTTGGTGTGATTAAAATCAATGAAAATAGTGGAGATGTGGACTGGTTCAATCCTTATGCTGAATTGATTTTTACAACGGATGATGGGGAGCTAAATAGTGATCTCCTTCAGGAAATTATCCAGCTTGCTGCTTCGAAATCGGGTAGCTACGCAACAGTAGGAGACAACCAGTATTCTGTTTACTTTGATTCAGCTTCTAGTGTCTTGTACTTTTTTGATGCATCAAGTGAGTATGAAGCAACAGTTGGGCTCGTTACGACGCGACCAGTTATCGGTGTTGTCTCAGTTGATAATTATGATGATTTGGAAGATGCTGTATCAGATTCAGATATCAGTCATATCAATAGTTTTGTAGCTAACTTTGTAGCAGAGTTTTCTGAGCAATTTCATATGTTCTACCGTCGGGTGGGAATGGATCGTTATTATCTTTTCACGGATTATACAGTTTTGGAACAACTGATGGATAGTAAATTTTCGATCATTGATCAATTTCGGACAGAAGCCAAGAATCGAAAACTTCCTCTGACGCTTAGTATGGGCTTTTCTTACGGGGATGGTAAGCATGATGAAATTGGTAAGATTGCCCTTCTTAATCTTAATTTAGCTGAGGTCCGGGGTGGTGACCAAGCGGTTGTCAAAGAGAATGACGAGAACAAGAATCCAGTTTACTTTGGTGGTGGAACGGCTGCATCTGTCAAACGTACACGCACGCGTACGAGGGCTATGATGGCAGCTATTTCAGATAAAATCAAGAGTGTAGATCAGGTTTTCGTGGTTGGTCATCGCAATCTTGATTTGGATGCCTTAGGTTCCGCGGTGGGTATGCAGCTTTTTGCTAGCAATATCATTGAGAAGGCCTATGTTGTGTATGATGACCAACAGATGGGCTCGGATATCTATCGCTCTATTCAAAAATTGACATCAGAAGGCGCTGATTATCTTTTGCCGATATCGGAAGCTGTAAACCGAGTGACCAGTCGCTCACTCTTGATAATGGTGGACCACTCGAAGTTGGCCTTAACGCTTTCAAGGGAATTATTTGACCGATTTAGTCAGACGATTGTGGTGGATCATCACCGTCGTGATGAGGATTTTCCTGAAAATGCGGTCATCGCCTATATCGAAAGTGGGGCTAGCAGTGCCAGTGAATTGGTAACGGAGTTGATTCAGTTTCAAAATTCCAAGAAAAATCGCCTGAATAAAATTCAAGCCAGCCTGCTCATGGCTGGGATTATGCTAGACACCAAGAATTTTACCTCCAGAGTAACGAGTCGAACCTTTGATGTAGCCAGTTATTTGCGGGCTCGGGGCAGTGATAGTGTAGTCATTCAGGATATTTCTTCGACGAATTTTGAAGAGTATCGAGCGGTCAATGAGCTGATTTTGACAGGTAAGAAGCTTTTGCCAAATGTGATTGTAGCAGCGGGTGCTGAAAATGCCAGCTATGATACAGTCGTTATCAGTAAAGCAGCTGACACCATGCTTGCCATGTCGGGCATTGAAGCAACCTTTGTGGTCAGCAGGAATACTGAGGGTTACGTATCCATTTCAGCTCGTAGTCGCAGTAAGATCAATGTTCAGCGGATTATGGAGAAAATGGGTGGTGGCGGTCACTTTAATCTAGCAGCAGCGCAAGTCAGCGATCAAACGGTTGCTGAAGTCACTCAACGTCTAAATCAAGAGATTATGGATCAAGTGATGGATAATGAGGAATCACTAGAAAAGGAGAAATAAAATGAAAGTTATTTTTTTAGCAGGATGTAAAAGGAAAAGGGAAAAAAGGGGAAATCAAGGAAGTGCCTACTGGCTATGCTCAAAATTTCCTGATTAAGAAAAATCTGGCTAAGGAAGCCAATGCACAAGCTATCGGTGAGCTGAGAGGAAAGCAAAAATCTCAGGAAAAGGCTCATGCAGAGATGGTGGCAGAAGCACAAGCTATCAAAGCTAAGTTGGAAGAAGAAGCAACGGTTGTTGCTTTTACAGAGAAAGTCGGCCCAGACGGACGGACTTTCGGTTCGATTACTAACAAAAAAATTGCTGATGAACTACAAAAGCAATTTGGCCTAAAAATTGACAAACGGAATATCAAGGTTGATTCTCCCATTCGTTCGATTGGTCTGATTGATGTTCCTGTAAAGATTTACCAAGATGTGACAAGTGTGATTCGCCTGCGGGTTACGGAAGGGTAAAAAGAATTAAAGGAAGGATTCACCTATGGCAGAGATTGATGAGTTGCGAGCTCAGCCTCAAGATATTTTAGCAGAACAGTCTGTACTAGGGGCCATTTTCATCGATGAGAGCAAACTGGTCTTTGTCCGTGAATATATTGAGCCTGGGAGATTTCTTTAAATATGCTCATCGGCTGATTTTTAAGGCCATGATTGACTTGGCAGATCGTGGGGATGCTATCGATGCGACCACCGTCCGCAATATTTTGGATAGCCAGGAGACTTGCAGAATATTGGTGGTTTGAGCTATCTGGTGGAGGTCGTTAATTCTGTGCCGACTTCTGCCAATGCAGAGTACTATGCCAAAATCGTCTCTGAAAAAGCAATCTTGCGTCGGCTGATTTCACGTTTGACAGAATCCATCAACCAAGCCTATGATGGCGAGAGACCATCCGAGGAAATCATTGCGGGTGCAGGAAAAGGCTCTGATTGATGTCAGTGAAACGGCTAGCCGCAGTGGGTTTTTAAAACCATTCAGGATATTCTAAATCTTAACTTTGCTAATCTAGAAGCTCGTTCTCAGCAAACTACTGATATTACAGGGATTGCGACGGGTTACCGTGAGCTGGATAAGATGACGACGGGCTTGCACGAAGAAGAGTTAATCATCCTAGCTGCTCGTCCAGCGGTTGGTAAGACAGCCTTTGCCCTCAATATCGCCCAGAATATCGGGACCAAGCTGGATAAAGACAGTGGCCATCTTCTCCCTAGAAATGGGGGCAGAGAGTCTGGTCGACCGGATGCTGGCTTCAGAAGGAGTGATTAATTCTCACTCTATTCGTACGGGGCAACTGACAGATGAAGAGTGGCAGAAATATACCATTGCGACAGCTAATCTGGCTAATGCCAGTATTTATATCGATGATACACCAGGGATTCGGATTACAGAGATTCGCTCGCGAGCTCGTAAGCTGTCTCAAGAGACAGGCAATCTTGGCCTGATTTTGATTGACTACTTGCAATTGATTACAGGAACGGGTCGCGAAAACCGTCAACAGGAAGTTTCGGAAATTTCCCGCCAGCTTAAGATTTTGGCGAAGGAGCTCAAGGTACCTGTCATTGCGCTGAGTCAGCTCTCGCGTGGCGTGGAGCAACGGCAGGACAAGCGCCCAGTACTATCTGATATTCGGGAGTCTGGCTCTATTGAGCAGGATGCGGATATCGTAGCCTTTCTTTACCGAGATGACTATTATGAACGGGCCGGTGAGGAAGAGGAAGGCATTCCTAACAATAAGGTTGAAGTCATTATTGAGAAAAACCGGAGCGGAGCGCGTGGTACGGTTGAGTTAATTTTCCAAAAAGAATATAATAAATTTTCAAGTATTTCTAAAAGAGAGGATGTATAGTATGAGTGATGCATTTACAGATGTGGCAAAAATGAAGAAAATCAAGGAGGACATCAAGGCTCACGAGGGGCAGATGGTGGAGATGACCTTGGAAAATGGCCGTAAGCGCCAAAAAAGTAAACAAGGTCGTTTGATTGAAGTTTATCCTTCTCTCTTTATCGTTGAGTATGAAAATGAAGGGGGACAGCCGGGTGAAATTGCCAACACCTATGTAGAGTCCTATACTTACTCAGATATTTTGACAGAGAAAAATTTAATTCGCTATTTTGACTAAGAATAATAGGTGATTCCAGAACTTTGTATTGCTTCCTAGAGTTGGGTAAACCCCGACTTTGAGGAACAGTTCATTTCTGGGATTTTTCTTAACCTAAATATGCTATACCAAGGATGGTGAAGACCATCCGAAATAGCGGATTTGCAATGGCATGAGCTAGAACTTACGAAAGCTCCTACATATAGAGAAAGGGCTGGTGAAAGAAATGATAAGAAAATTTGGTTTTTGACTTAGGAAATGTCTTGATTGAATGGAATTCTGAAAAAATCTTGACCTCTTTCGAACCTGAGAAAGAGCGTCGACAGATTCTTAGACAGGCTATTTTTGATTCGGATGTCTGGCATCAAACAGACAAGGGAGAGTTGAGCTTGAAAGAAGCCTGTGACGAAGTGCTAGCTCAGCTGGATGACTCCTACCATCCTGTTGTTCAGAATATCTTCTACAATTGGTATGAGGTTGTGGAGGTTTACAGTGGTTTACAGGAAAAGATTCGACTATGGGCTAATCAAGGCTATCGCATTTACATCCTGTCAACTACTTGCGAGATTTTTTACCGTATTGAAAAAGCTGGTTCACTGCCCATCTTTCCACTACTGTCGGGCTATATCCTTTCCTCAGAAGTCGGGGTTGTCAAGCCAGAGCTAGAGATTTATCAAAAGCTACTAAAAAAGTATAGTCTTGATCCGACAGAGTCAGTCTTTATTGATGACATTCAAGCTAACTTGGATACGGCAGCTGAACTGGGTTTTGAAACCATCTTATCCACAAGTGAGCCAGAGAATATCAGGGCTATGGAGTCTTTGTTGGCTGCGAAAGGAGAGTTTGCCTGATTGATGATCGGTGATTAACCACTAGAAATGTCTGAAAAGCTAGTGAGCTACAAGCTCAAATCTTGACATTTGCTGATGATTGCGTTATCATAATCCCATATATGGGAGTCTGTGTACAGTCTGAGAGGAAGTGTAAGCTTCGACCGCACCTGATCTGGGTAATGCCAGCGTAGGGAATTGTATTTGTAAAGACCTTGTGGTTTTGCTAAAATGGGGAATTATTCACCAATCTTTAGTTTACTGATGCATGCAACACCTTTTCCATATTGGAGAAGGTGTTTTTGTATGGAAAGTAAGGTGTTTATAAAGGGAGCTCGCTGTCTTTTTGTTTAAAAACCAAGTTATTTTCTTGTGAATTTTAATCCTATCTGCATACATTATTCTCAGATGAAGCATGAAAGTAAGGAGGTGAAGAGATGAAAGCCAGTATCGCTTTACAAATTCTTCCTTTGTCACATGATGTGAATCGTTTGGCAGTCATAGAGGAAGTGATTGAGTTTTTGCAAAAACAGCCAGTGAAGATGGTCGTGACGCCTTTTGAGACCGTTCTAGAAGGGGAATGGGAGACCTTATTTCCTATTCTGCAGCAGGCGATTGAGCTTGCAGGCACTCAGGCAGACAATGTTTTTGCTAATGTGAAAATAAACTATGGAGAGATTTTAAGTATTGATGAAAAACTTGAAAAATATCCTGCGGCAGCAGATTAGCCTTTTGGGTATGCTGGGAATCCTTGTCATCTGGCAGGTCATGGGCTGGCTCAAGCTCTTGCCCAAGTTTATCCTGCCGACACCTCTGGAAATCGGTCAGGCTTTTATCAGAGATGCGGGCTTTCTAGCAGGTCATAGCTGGGCCACCTTAAAAGTAGCCCTGCTGGGGCTAGTCTTGGGCGTCATCTTGGCCTGTATACTAGCTGTACTCATGGACAGCATGAGCTGGCTCAATGATCTGATCTACCCCATGATGGTCGTGGTGCAGACGATTCCGACCATTGCTTTGGCGCCAATTCTGGTTCTCTGGCTGGGTTATGGAATTTTGCCTAAGATTGTACTCATTATTCTAACGACGACTTTTCCGATTATCGTCAGTATTTTGGACGGTTTTCGGCATTGTGATAGGGATACTCTAACGCTCTTTGAGCTCATGCAGGCCAATCGCTGGCAGATTCTCTGGCATTTTAAGATTCCAGCCAGTCTGCCCTATTTCTATGCAGGGCTGCGCGTCAGTGTATCTTATGCCTTTATCACGACTGTGGTTTCCGAATGGCTGGGTGGTTTCGAAGGTTTGGGTGTTTACATGATTCAGTCGAAAAAACTCTTCCAGTACGACACCATGTTTGCTATTATCATATTGGTTTCGGTTATCAGTCTCCTAGGGGATGAAGCTGGTGGCTGTCAGTGAAAAATATGTCATTAAATGGAAATAGGAGTTCAGCTCTGCTATTTCCAAAAAAGAAAAGAGGATTATAATGAAAAAAACTTATAAAATGTTGCTGGCAGGTTTGGCTGCCGTGTCTATTTTTGGCTTAGCGGCTTGCAGCAAGTCAGGCTCAGAGTCTGCTAGTAAGGATAAAAAGATTGATTTTATCCTAGACTGGTCACCAAACACCAACCATACGGGCCTTTATGTGGCTCAGGAAAAGGGCTACTTTAAGGAAGCAGGCGTGGATGTGGATATCAAGTTACCGCCTGAAGATAGCAGCTCGGATCTGATTATCAACGGCAAGGCTCCTTTTGGTATTTACTTCCAGGACTCTATGGCTAAAAAACTGGATAAAGGCGCAGAAATCACAGCTGTCGCAGCCATTGTAGAGCATAATACTTCGGGCATTATTTCTAAGAAATCTGCAGGGATTACAAGTCCTAAGGATCTAGCTGGGCAAGAAATATGGCACCTGGAATGATCCAGTGGAGCTGGGCATGCTCAAAACCTTGGTCGAAAGCCAAGGTAGCAAGTTTGATGATGTAGAGAAGGTTCCAAATAACGATTCCAACTCTATCACGCCGATTGAAAATGGCTTGTTTGATGCGGCATGGATTTATCATGGCTGGGACGGCATCATGGCTCAGACTCAGGGCATGGATACAAATTTCTTTTACATGAAGGACTATGTCAAGGAGTTTCGACTATTATTCTCCAGTGATCATTGCCAATAATGACTATCTGAAGAAGAATCCGGACGAAGCGAAAAAGGTCCTGCAGGCTATCAAGAAGGGCTATCAATATGCCATGGAGCACCCTGAAGAAGCGGCGGATATTTAATCAAGCATGCGCCAGAGTTGAAAACCAAGCGTGACTTTGTCTTGGCTTCCCAAAAATATCTGTCCAAGCAATATGCATCAGATAAGGACAAGTGGGGTCAGTTTGAGGCTAGCCGCTGGAATGCCTTTTACAAATGGACCAAGGACAATGGCATCGTGAACAATGACTTGAGTGACAAGGGATTTAGCAACGATTATATAAAATAATGACAGAAATTAAACTTGAAAATGTAAGCTATGCTTATGATGAGCAGCAGATTTTGAAAGATATCAGCCTAGAGGTAGAAGCTGGACAAGTAGTGGCAATCTTGGGCCCTAGTGGAGTCGGGAAAACGACCCTCTTTAATCTGATTGCTGGGATTTTGGAAGTCCAGTCGGGCAGGATTGTCCTAGATGGGCAGGAAAATCCCAAGGGCCGGGTGAGTTATATGCTGCAGAAGGACTTGCTGCTGGAGCACAAGACGGTGCTGGGCAATGTCATCTTGCCCCTCTTAATCCGAAAAGTATCCAAAAAGGAAGCGACGGAGCAGGCTACTCAGATTTTGAAGGAGTTCGGGCTCTTTGATGTGGCAGACAAGTATCCACATGAGTTGAGCGGGGGGATGCGGCAGCGCGTGGCTCTGCTGCGGACCTATATGTTCGGTCATAAGCTATTTCTTCTGGACGAGGCCTTTAGTGCCTTGGATGAGCTGACCAAGATGGAGCTGCACGCTTGGTATCTGGATATTCATCGTAGGCTAGGCCTGACGACTCTCCTCATTACTCATAGCATCGAGGAAGCTCTGGCTCTCAGCGACCGTATCTATATTCTGAAATCGGCCTGGGCAAATCGTAGCAGATCTCCAACTGACTTGGTCAGCCAGTGAGGATAAGGAACTACAAAAGCTACGATACAAGCAGGAGATTTTGAAGCTTTTGGGGCTGTAAGCTGCCTTGTTTTCTAAAAATGACTTTAATCAAGCCTTTGGGCTTGATTTTTTTGTAGGAGTCCCTTTACTTTTGACTTTATTCATGGTACAATAGCCTTTGTGTGAAATAGCAGCAGGAAAGCATGAAGCTCGTCAACAGGTGTCTTATAACAAGTAACCTTGGCTGTTTAGGCGAAGGGCATCTGCACGAATCAGGGCTTTCTAAGTGACTATTTCCACCGAAATATTTTTATTTTTAGGAGGACATACATATGTCACGTTATACAGGACCATCTTGGAAACAAGCTCGTCGCCTTGGCCTTTCACTTACAGGTACAGGTAAAGAATTGGCACGTCGTAACTACGTACCAGGACAACACGGACCAAACAACCGTTCTAAATTGTCAGAATACGGTTTGCAATTGGCTGAAAAACAAAAACTTCGTTTCACTTACGGTGTAGGTGAAAAACAATTCCGTAACTTGTTCGTACAAGCTACAAAAATCAAAGGCGGAATCCTTGGTTTCAACTTCATGCTTCTTTTGGAACGTCGTTTGGATAACGTTGTTTACCGTCTTGGTCTTGCGACTACTCGTCGTCAAGCTCGTCAATTCGTAAACCACGGTCACATCCTTGTTGACGGCAAACGCGTTGATATCCCATCATACCGCGTAACTCCAGGTCAAGTTATCTCAGTTCGTGAGAAATCATTGAAAGTTCCAGCTATCCTTGAAGCAGTAGAAGCTACTCTTGGACGTCCAGCATTCGTATCATTCGACGCTGAAAAATTGGAAGGTTCATTGACTCGCTTGCCAGAACGCGACGAAATCAACCCAGAAATCAACGAAGCACTTGTCGTTGAATTCTACAACAAAATGCTTTAATTTCTATTGGAAATTTATTCAGAAGCCGATTTCGGCTTCTTTTTTATTCGATTAACAAAAAGAGGCTGGGATATCTTGTCCCAGTCTTTATTAGTTCTTGAGTTTTATAGCATCTTTAAAAGAAGATTAGCCATTTGTTCCGGGCTTTCCTTACTGCCTCGGGCGATCCACATTTGGTAGACGCCAAAGAAGGCATTAACGAGGTAGACGATACCGTATTCCTTTTCGATTTGATTGAAAGCTTTATTGCGAAACCGTTCCTGTAGGATTTGGGAAAGTAAGGATTGGAGCTTATGGCGTAGGAAATTTTGGATTTCTCTAGTGCCGTTTTCCGTCAAGAGAGCAGCCAGAAGAGGCTCTTGGGTCAAGAACTGAAAGACCTCTGTGATAGAGACTGTTACATCTTCACGATTGTGCTCAAAGATGTATTCTAGTTGATGAAAGAGACCTTGCTGATAGCGCTCAATCATATCATATTTATCCTTGTAGTGGGTATAAAAGCTACTGCGGCTGATACCAGCAGCTCGGGCCAATTCGACTGTTGTAATGTGGTCAAAAGACTCCTGATGCAATAAGTCAACCATAGCTTTCTCAATGATGGCCTTGGTTTTTTTACGTTTATTACTTTCCGTCATTTCAATTTTTCCTTTGTTATTGAATTATACAAAATTAGACAAGATGTACAAAAATAGATTTTTCTGCTTGCCTTAATTTTTTTATTGTGTATAATCTATTATATCAAATTTTTAGACAATGTGTATAAAAAAGGAGAAAAGATGTTCAAAGAATGGAAAGCGATCTTCAAAAAACCGAAGATTATTGTAGTCATGCTGGGGGTTGCCTTGATTCCAGCCTTGTATAATGTGATTTTTTTGAGCTCTATGTGGGATCCGTATGGCAAACTTTCTGATTTGCCAGTAGCGGTGGTCAATCAGGACCAGAAGGCGAGCTTGTATGGAAAGACTTGTCCATTGGTTCAGATATGGTTCAAGATATGAAGAAAAATGCAGCGATGGATTTTCATTTTGTGGATAAGGATCAGGCAGAGAAGGGATTGGAAAAGGGCGACTATTACATGGTGGTGACTCTTCCTAAGGATCTATCAGCCAATGCGGCTAGTATCTTGAGCAATCAGCCCAAGCAAGTTACGATCCACTACCAAACATCCAGTGGTCATAGTTTTATCGCTAGTAAAATGAGTGATTCTGCCATGACTTCGATGAAGCAGTCGGTCAGTCAGAAGATCACGAACAGCTATGTGACAAGCCTTTTTGCGAGTATGGATAAGCTAAAAGGTGGACTTGGAACAGCCGCAGATGGTACAGCTAAATTGGCTGAAGGCAGTCAGGAATTGGCAAACGGCAGCCAAAAGCTCTCTACTAACTTGGAAAGTCTAGCTCAGTCCAGCCTCACTTTCTCAGATGGAGCCACAGCGCTGTCAACTGGTCTGGTAGCATACACAGATGGAGTGGCTCAGATCAATGCCGGCTTGCCGACTTTTACTAGCAAGATGACGGAATATACAGATGGAGTTGGGCAGCTTTCAGCTGGTGCCAGTCAATTAACCGCTCAGTCACAAACATTACTGAATGGAACCAACCAACTGACGGGCAATTCACAGGAATTAGTCGCTGGTGTGGAGCGACTAAACAGCGGTTTGGCAGAACTGCAATCATCCGTTAATAGCAGTGTTACGACTAACCAAGAAAAGGTTGCTCAGTTGACGGCAGGTCTAGATCAGCTCAATACAGCTATTCAGAATGCCACATCAGGAACGAGCTTGCCAACGGAAACAATTGCGGCTTCTCTCACAACGATTGCGACCAACGCGCAGTCTTTGGCAAGTAGTGCGCAAAGTGATCGGGCAGCAGCCATGGCAGCTTTGGAAGGAACAGCTGCTTACCAAAAACTTTCTGCCGATGAGCAAGAAGAACTAAAATCAGCTCTAGCAGGTGGTACTGATTCTAGCAGTAGTGCAGCGGCAACTATTGTACAGGAAGTCCAAGCTATCCAAACGAATCTGCAAGGACTGCAAACGGCCAGTGGTCAGGCAAGTCAGCTGTCGGCAGCGGCCAACCAAGTCCTGCCAGGTGCTTCAGCTATGATTAGTGGTCTCTACGGTGGCCTAGGTCAGGTAAATGAAGCTCTGTCTTCTGCCAGCACTGGTTCAGCGACCCTTTCTCAAGGCATTACGGCTTATACAGGTGGCCTTTCTCAAGTAGCTCAGGGAGTAGCCGCTTATACTACAGGGGTTGATCAGCTTTCTCAAGGAGCGGCTAATCTAGCGAGCCATAATGACCAAGTGACTTCAGGAATCGGTCAAATCAGCTCAGGCCTCTCTCAATTAAATGATAAATCATCTACTTTGGTCGCAGGTATGCAAACATTATCTACAGGTGCTACTCAAATGGCGGATGGTTCTCAGCAGTTAGCGACTGGTGGTCTCACTTTAAGTAGTGGGCTGGGAGACTTGTCAGTCGGTGCCCAGACTCTAAATACAGGCTTGACAGATGCCAAGAGTCAATTGTCTGATCTTTCAGTGACAGAGGACAATGCGGCTGCCTTGGCTGGCCCTGTCGAGCTGAAAAAGACAGATAAAGATCAGGTCGGTAAAAATGGTGTTGGTATGGCTCCCTACATGATTTCTGTTGCTCTTTTTGTGGCGGCGATTTCGACCAATGTTATTTTTGGCACGCTTCCTTCTGGTCAAGTTCCAGCTTCTCGCAAAGCTTGGCTCAGGGCTCGTCTGGAGGTCAATGGTTTGATTTCTATTTGGCGGGTATCTTGGTTTATGGAGCGGTTCATTTGATTGGTCTTGAGGCCAACTACGAATGGACGACGCTGGCCTTGACTGTTTTAGCCAGCATGGCCTTTATGGCGGTTGTGACGACTCTGGTCACTTGGGATAGTAAGGTCGGGGCCTTTATCTCCTTGATCCTCTTGCTCCTGCAGTTGGCTTCTAGCGCTGGTACTTATCCGCTGCCCCTGACGGCGAAAATCTTCCAAATGATCAATCCAATCTTGCCAATGAGCTATGCGGTGTCAGGACTGCGGGAAACGATCTCGATGAATGGTCAAATCGGTGGCCAACTAGCTTTCTTGACCGCGACTTTACTGCTTTATGGTCTTAGGCACAATGGCCTATCGTCCTGATAAGAAGAAAATCATTTAAGATAGAGAAGAGTGCAGATTATTTTCTCTATGAAAGGAACAACTTGGTTTTGTGAACAGAACCAAGTTTTTTTGTTTCACGTGAAACAGCAGAGAATTTTATTGTATAGATTTTCTCCACAAGTCTATTTTATTCAGTATGAAAATAATAATGTTTTGTTTTCTTTAAGTTTTCTTTAGCCTTGCTTTAAGTTTTCATCCGTAAAATGGCTCTAGTTACAAGAAAGACAGGGGGAGAAACCATGGCTAAAAAAACATTTAAAGATAAATTTCAACGATTTGAAACCAAATATATTGTTTCCAAAGAAACCTTGGCCGATTTATTGACCGAGTTTGAAAGTCATCTGGTGGAGGATGAGCATGCTTACTCGACCATCCATAATCTTTACTACGACACCCCGACCTATCAAATGATTCGTGAGTCCTTAGAAAAGCCTTATTTTAAAGAAAAATTGCGCGTGCGGACCTACGATGAAAATCCGAGAAAAGACAGTCAAGTCTTTTTGGAAATCAAGAAAAAAGTGCGTAAGATTGTCTACAAACGCCGTATTTCGACAGATCTAGTCGCTGCAGAGGCTTACTTGGAGGGCGATCACAGTAAGATTGAAGATTGTCAGATTCGTGAGGAAATCGACTGGCTGGATCAGCGCTACGGTGGCCTGCAGCCCATGATGTATATCTACTACAATCGTTATTCTATGAAGGGGATTGAGGATCCCAATGTTCGGATTACCATTGACCACGATTTGACCTACCGCAACTATGATTTAAGCCTTTTGCATAGTCATTACGGGGAAAATCTTCTGCCGGATCATCATGTGATTATGGAAGTCAAGGTGCCAGGAGCCTATCCGCTCTGGCTGAGTGAGATTTTGGATCGCCATCAGGTCTTCCCAAGCTCCTTTTCCAAATACGGGGTTGCTTATAAGAAAACGACAGACTATAAAGGAGTTGTAAATCATGCTTAGTCATTTATTTTATGATATTTTTACCGATACGGCCGTAGATCCAGCCATGATGATGCTGGCTATAGGAGTGTCTTTGCTTTTGGGCTTAGTCATTGCCAAGGTTTACCAGTTTAAGACAGTTTACAGCAAATCCTTTGTGATGAGTTTGGCGCTTTTGCCGACCTTGATTGCAATTGTGATTTTCTTGGTCAATGGAAGTCTGGGAGCAGGGGTTGCCGTCATGGGGGCCTTCAGCTTGATTCGTTTCCGTTCCGCACCGGGAGGGGCCAAGGAGCTGGTGTCCATTTTCCTAGTCATGACAATTGGAATTGCCATCGGAATGGGCTATCTGGTCTTTGCGACAGTCTTTACCCTCATCATGTCGCTTGCCATGCTGCTGCTTGAGGTGGTCAATTTCGGACAGATGAAGCATTCCATGCGCCAGCTGACTGTCGTCATACCAGAAAGTCTGGACTATGAAAGCATTTTTGATGATATTTTCAACAAAGCTGCCAATCATGTTGAACTGGCCAATGTCAAAACCTCTGATATGGGAAGTTTGTTCAAGATTAAATACATCATTCAGCTGAATGGTCAAATGACCGAAAAAGAACTCATCGATGCCCTACGTACGCGCAATGGAAATCTAGAGATTGCCATCAGCCGCTATATCACGAAAGAAAATGAATTATAATTAGAAAGAGGCTAATCATGAAAACAGGCAAGAAAAAAATATTTCAGAAAATAAAACTAATGGTGCCCCTAGCGCTAATGACTGTCACCTTGGGAGCTTGTAGCGTGACCAGCCAGTCCAGCACTAGTGCTAGTGCCACGACCACTCAAACAGCTACCAGTACGACAAAGACAGATACATCTAGCTATTTCACGGATCGTGATCAGGATGCTTCTTATGATGAGTCGACAGCGACCAAGATTAGCTTGAGTGGCTCCACAGCCAAGACCTCCGGTGACGGAGCGAGCGTTTCTGGCTCCACGGTGACCATTACGGCAGCTGGAACCTATGTCCTCTCTGGCAGCAGTGAAAATGTGCAGATTGTCGTCAAGGCTGGCGATCAAGACAAGGTGCAAATCGTCTTGGATGGCGTGACCATGACGGGAACGGATGCAGCGATTGTGGTAGAAAATGCGGATAAAACCTTCATTACCCTAGCTGAAGGCAGCAAGAATAGCATTTCTGACTCAGCCAATCACACCAATACTGACTACGATGCGGCTATTTACAGTAAGGACGACTTGACCTTCAACGGCTCAGGCAGTCTGACCATTGAAGGAAAATACGGTAACGCGGTCGAATCTAATGATGACCTGCGTATCACAGGCGGGACTTATACGATTAAAGGCTACAAGAATGGCTTGTCAGCCAATGATGCCATCAACATCAAGGAGGCGAGTCTAGATATTACCGCGACGGAGGATGCGATCCACGCAGATAATGACGAGGACACTTCGCTCGGAAATCTCTATATCCAATCTGGTACCATTACGATTAATGCTGGCGATGACGGTCTTCATGCCAGCAATGCAGCAGTGATTGACGGTGGTACTATCACAGTCAAGTCCAGTGTCGAAGCTTTAGAGGGAACAAATGTCACGATTAACGGCGGTACACTTGACCTTTATGCGACGGATGATGGAATCAATGCGGCTAGTACAGCGACTGGGGCTGAGATTTTTATTAAGATTACTGGAGGTGACATCAAGGTTGAGGTCGGCCAAGGCGATACAGACGCCCTTGATTCCAACGGCGATATCATCATGACAGGTGGAAACTTAGCTATCACGTCCACTGTGTCTGCCTTTGACTTTGATGGTAAGGCTAGCTATACGGGCGGGACTATCACGGTCAATGGGCAAACCCGAACCGAAATCACAGCCGATGGCCCTGGTGGTGGCGGTGCCCAAGGCGGACAAGGTGGCGGTCCCGGTGGACATTGATTAGAAAAAAATCTAAGCAGAGATTGTGCTTAGATTTTTTGTTTAAATCGGCATAAAATGTACAAAAATGATATACTAGTCTCAATAATGACGAGGAGCAATACGATGAGAAAAACGGCTATTTTTGAAGATGTTGTTTCGATTATGACCCAAGATTCTGCAACTAAAAAGGATATTGACGGTGCGGATCCGACTATTTTTCGCGAATGTATTTCAGACGATATGAGTGAAAAGGACTTTCTTTATCAGGTTCAGACTTATCTAGCTAGCTTCGGAGTTATTGGCCACGTAGCTTTTCGGGAGAAATATGCTAAGCCAAAAGGTTTTGTTCTACGTTCAACAATCCAAGGACTTTATGTTGAGCAGGCTAATGCGGATACGAATTTGCAGGCGGGCGATCAAATTGTGAAACTGGATGGACAGCATCTAGAAGAGTTTTATAGGATGCACCGAGCGTATTTTACCAGTTCAACGCCTGAGCGAAACTACCGTGAGTGGAGCGAGTTGATTTCAAAAGCTAGGCAAGTGACTGTTTTGCGAGCAGGAGCAGAGCAAATCCTTTCAGTTGAGCCTAGCCAGAATCCCATAGAGAGTCGATTTGAATGGAAAGAGTTAGAAAAGGGTGTTATTTATCTCCGTTTGGATGACTTTAGGAACGAGAAAGCCATCAACAAACTCTATCAGGAAGCACAAGATACTATCAAGAGGGCTGCTTGTCTGGTGATTGATGTCCGTCAAATACTGGCGGGATGGACTCGCTGTATTTTCCCCTGCTCCACTATGCTCTTTCTGAGGGGCAAGTCTATTCTGACTTGGGCTGGACTGATGAAGGGATGGAAATTCTCTACACAGAGCGGAATGTTGACCTGCGTTTGAAAGATTTTGAAGCCTACGTGCAGCAGGAAGGGATTAATCAGGAGACGAAGGATTTGTTGGAGATAATCATGCAAGACCTGCAGGCCAATCGGGGCAAAGGCTATGTTAAATTTGGAGGCGAGGACAGGGAAATGTTTCCTAATGTGAAAGGAGGAAGCCATCCTGAGAAGATTTTTGTCTTGGCAGATGTCTACTGTGCTTCGTCGGGAGACAATTTTGTCCAGATGATGAAATGTTTTCCTAAGGTGACGGTTCTGGGGCGCACGACTCTTGGAATACTAGATTATTCTAACTGCTGTCAGGTAGATTATGGTGACTATAGTTTGAACTTTCCAACTTCACGCGCTCTAGCACTTGATAAGGGACAGGGTATGACAGACAAGGGGATTGAACCAGACATCCTTATTCCTTGGACAGTTGAGCATCTGGAGCGGGATGTGGATTTGGAGCGCTGTTTAGAGATGATTCATGACTTTTAGATATCAAAAACGACCTTTTGTTTGGAGGTCGTCTCTTGTTTATTCATCAATTCTGATAGACATCTTCTCTGTATCCACGGTCACTTGAGCACCGATGGTAATGGTAAAGAGCGGCTGAGTATGAGCAAAGTCCAAGTCATAAAGAACGGGAATTTGTTTGAGAATCGGATGTTTATCCAAGATATAAAGGAGCAACTCCTCTGTCATCTGACATTCTTTGGAAAACGGCCAATGAGAAGGGCATGTGGGTTAGGGTAGGCCTGAAGGAGGGCAGCTAGATTGCGGTCAAACTCCACATAATCATCTTCCTCGGCCTCTTCAACAAAGAGGACATAGTTTTCATCTGTTGGGGCATAGGGTGTTCCACGCAGAAGTGAGAAGGTGGAGAGATTACCGCCGATAGCAGTGGCTTGGGCTTTTCCATGGTTGTAGACTTTCCACTCTGTCTCATGGAAGGTCAGCGGTGCATCTGGCAGATACCAAGCATTACTGCCCCATTTTTCACTAGGAGTCAATTCATAAGAAGTCTGGCTGACGGCCTTGAGCCAGCTCTCGGTCTGATAGTCCTGCAGGGCATCCATTTTAAAGCTGGAGTAGGACGGTCCCATGTAGGTTTTCATACCAGTCTTACTATAGATAGCGTTGAGCAAGGCTGTTGTGTCCGAGTAGCCGCAGAAAATCTTAGGATTTCTAGCAATCAATTCAAAGTCCAGATAGGGTAGGAGCTCATTGCAGTTGAAACCGCCAATAGTGGCCAGAATAGCATCAACGGACTCATCTGCGAAGGCTGCATGAATGTCTGCCACTCGGCTTTTGATGGAGGTAGAACCCAGCATGTCATTTTCCAGATAATGCTCCGAAAAAGACACGGTAAATCCTAGCTTTTCCAAGCGCTCCTTGGCAGCTAGATTGGCCTCAAATCCTCCGATATGTTCGATTGATGCCGAAGGGCTGACGACCCGAATGTGCATACCAGGTGTGAGTTTTTTCATAGGGACCTCCTTGTGATAATTTTTTATAGAGTATCATAACATAAAGGATATAGGAAGTAAAGGTAGGGTTAGATAAATGACCATAAAAAACGGAACCAATCAGGCTCCGTTCTATTTAATGACTAATCTCAATACTGCCGGTGCTGGTGCGGGCGGTCAGCTTGGCTTGAGCTTGTTCATTGGTATGAATGAGCCGATCACCGATAAAGTCCTCTTGGCTCGTGGCTGGTCTGCATGTCCTTGGGAACTTCAATGTCACCTAGATCTGTTTGCAGGTCCAGTGAGATGGCTTTGAAGGTCTCTTCGGTGAGATGGAGATCGATGGAGCCATTGTCGCTGGACATGTTGATATTGCCCTTGAGGGTTAGTTTATCACTAGTGATACTGCCGTTGGAGAGACTGATTTGAGTATCGGTCAGGCTGGTTTGGACTAGCTCGATGCTACCATTGTCATTTTCGATACTGCCAGTCTCAATTTGGCTATGACTGAGTTCGATTGAACCATTGCTGAGATCGGCTTTTAATTTTTTGATTGTCAGGTCATTGATTGATAGGCTGCCGTTAGCTAAACTGGCCTTGACCTGCTCCAAGTTCCTTCCCTTAGGTAGGCTTAGAGTGATTTGTTGAGTCCTTTCCAAATCTCCATCTATCAAGCCCAGTAAAGAGCGTAGACCACTGCTAATGTTGATAAAAGATCTTGCTTCCTGAATGTATAAACTTCCGTTTTTAGCTTTAGTAGCTACTTTTTCAGTTATCTTGCCGTCTCCTTGATAATAGGTCAAGTGAACCTTATCATCGGGCGATTCTTCAATAACGACCGAGCGATTGTTGAGCTCTAGATCTAAGGAATGGATATTATCATAGGTTTCTTCTTGCTTGGCCATCTTGGTGCTGGAAACGGAGCTCCTCACTAGATCCTGCAGACCACCACTGGCCAGGCCCTACTAGTAGAGGCCTAGACCCAGCAGACAGGCAGCAATCGCAATGCTGAACACGGTTTTTCTTACTTTAAACATGATGGCCTCCTTTCTGGGCCAAGGCTTGGGCGAGTTTGACAAAACTCAGTTTGATAAAGCGAAGGATAGGGATCAGTGCTGAGATAAAAGAGTCCAGCAAGTCCGAAGGCTAAGAGGCTCATCCCCAAAACTGAGGGCAAAAGCAGGAAGAGAAGTAGCCCATGCCGAGAGTCAGGCTGTCCCAAATCAGACTAGCCCCTAGGAGAAGCATAGCAAAAGGTAAAGACGGCCATAACAAAAGCAAGGACACTGATGAGGAGAAAAAAAGTAAAGATCAAGGTCAAGGCCAAGATTAATAGAGGAATTGCTAGTGGAGCTGCCAAGATGGACAGAATAGCAATCTGGACGATCTGCTTACTATTTTTGACGGAGCTAGCTTCTTGACTGTCTTCTTCTATTTTCTTGTCCAGAAGATTGATGATAATCTCGTGAGCCGCTTCTTTGGGACTGCCCAGCTCAGCTATAGCTGCTGTCTCGCCTTCTGGACCTACCTCGTCAAAATACTCAGTAAAGTAGTCCATGGCTTCTTGATAGTCTTTTGTTGGCAACTTTTTCAAATAGTTATCTAGTTGAGCTAGATATTCAGTTCTTGTCATGGCGAACACTCCCTTCGATAATGCCCTTAATCATGCTGGTATAAAGCTCCCATTCATTTTTGAGGCTGACCAGTTGTTTCTGACCTGTTGGGGTCAGAGAGTAATATTTTCGTTTTCGACCTTGATATTCCTGAGAGTAAGTCTCTAAATACTGACTCTTTTCCAATTTTTTCAGGATAGGATAAAGCGTGGACTCCTTAATATCGGCAATGAGCTTGATGGTCTGGCTAATCTCGTAGCCGTAGGAATCTTCTTTATCTAAAATCGCTAAAATCAGAAATTCTATCAGGGTAGAAGATGTAGGGAAATACATGCACTACCTCCTATATATAAAAATATTATATATAAACTTTCTACATATAGGATAATCCCTTTTCGAACAAAAAGTCAAGTAATATATAGAAATTTTCACTTATAGATTTTGAAAAGGATTTCACTCTTGAAAAGATAAGGGAAGTAACTCTTTTTCTCCTTATTTCCTTACAAGAACTTTACACAATTGATAGCTTTTATATTGAAATCTTTCTCTATAAAATGGTAAAATAATCTATGTCTATCTAAAAAAAGATAAGAGTGAATGAAATGACGAAATATAAGACGATTTATAAGTTTGTAGGGCAGACATTGCTATACTTTGTGATTTCGTAGCCCTGCTTTATTTCTTTAGTTATCTTGGTCAAGGTCAAGGTGGCTTTATCTACAATGAATTTTAATGTAAGAGAGTACTATACACATGTCAAATACAGCAATTACAGATATGATTGAAGCGATTGAGCACTTTGCTCAGACGCAGCCAGATTTCCCTGTCTACAATGTCCTAGGACAAGTTCATACTTACGGAGATCTAAAGGCTGACTCCGATGCACTGGCAGCCAAGATTGATAGCTTGGGGCTGGCTCCCAAGTCACCAGTGGTTGTTTACGGTGGTCAGGAATATGAAATGTTGGCTACTTTTGTGGCCTTAACCAAGACTGGTCATGCTTATATTCCTATTGATAGTCATTCAGCCTTGGAGCGCGTGACTGCTATTTTGGAAGTAGCTGAACCAAGCCTGATTATTGCCATTGCGGATTTTCCGCTGGCTGATACAGATGCAGCCATTCTCAGTCTGGAAGAGGTTCGAGCGGCTTACGCAGAGAAGACTGCCTATGAGATGAGCCATCCTGTCAAGGGTGATGACAATTACTACATCATCTTTACTTCTGGTACGACTGGCAAACCTAAGGGTGTGCAAATCTCTCATGATAACCTGCTCAGCTTTACCAACTGGATGATTACAGACAAGGAATTTGCGACACCGAGCCGTCCGCAAATGCTGGCGCAACCGCCTTATTCTTTCGACTTGTCAGTTATGTACTGGGCGCCGACTTTGGCGCTGGGGGGCACTCTCTATGCCCTGCCTTCTAGTCTGACTCAGGACTTCAAGCAGCTATTTGAAGCGATTCTTAGCTTGCCTGTAGCAATCTGGACTTCTACACCGTCCTTTGCGGATATGGCCATGCTTTCGGAAGATTTTAACAGCCAAAAGATGCCAGGTATTACGCATTTTTACTTTGATGGGGAGGAGCTGACAGTCAAGACAGCTCAGAAATTGCGGGAGCGTTTCCCTGAGGCTCGTATTATCAATGCTTACGGCCCAACCGAAGCAACGGTGGCTCTGTCTGCAGTTGCCATCACGGATGAGATGCTAGCGACCCTCAAGCGTCTGCCAATCGGCTATACCAAGGAAGATTCTCCAACCTTTGTCATCGATGAAAATGGGCAAAAATTGCCAAATGGTCAGCAGGGTGAAATCATTGTCTGCGGACCAGCCGTATCAAAGGGCTACCTCAACAATCCTGAAAAGACAGCTGAAGCCTTCTTTGAATTTGAAGGGCTGCCAGCCTATCATACAGGTGATGTGGGTACGATGACTGATGAAGGTCTCCTACTCTACGGCGGTCGTATGGACTTCCAGATTAAGTTTAACGGCTATCGCATCGAGCTAGAGGATGTATCTCAAAACCTCAACAAATCCAAGTATATCGAGGCGGCAGTAGCAGTGCCACGTTATAATAAGGACCACAAGGTTCAAAACTTATTGGCCTACGTTATTTTTGAAAGGACGGTGTTGCAGAGCAATTTGACCGCGAAATCGATATTACTAAGGCTATCAAAGAGGATCTACAGGATATCATGATGTCTTATATGATGCCATCTAAGTTCCTCTATCGGGAATCTCTGCCCCTAACACCAAACGGCAAGATTGATATCAAGGGGCTGATTAGTGAGGTCAACAAGTCATGATGGATTTCTTGAAACAGCTTCCTCATCTGGAGCCTTACGGAGACCCACAGTATTTCCTTTATCTTATCTTGGCTGTTTTGCCAATCTTTATCGGACTTTTCTTTAAGAAACGCTTCCCGGTCTATGAAGCCTTGGTCAGCTTGGTCTTTATTGTCTTGATGTTGACGGGGCCTAGTCTGGCGCAGCTCTATGCCCTGCTCTTTTATGTCGTCTGGCAGACGGTCTGGGTTTATTCTTATAAATTCTACCGCAAAAAGCAGGGACAGCAAGTGGATATTTTATTTGCATACAGCATTGGCGGTTCTGCCCCTATTCTGGGTTAAGGTCGAGCCAGCTATCAGTGGCCATCAATCACTCTTTGGCTTTTCTGGGAATTTCCTATCTGACCTTTCCGCTCAGTTGGTATGATTATTGAGCTGAGGGATGGCGTGCTGACTGATTTCAGCCTCTGGGAATTCCTCCGCTTTATGCTCTTTATGCCCACTTTTTCTAGTGGTCCCATTGATCGTTTCAAGCGTTTTCAATGAAAATTATCTCCAGATACCAGAGCGTGATGAGCTTTTGGATATGCTGGAGCAGTCGGTCAAGTATATCATGCTGGGCTTTCTCTATAAGTTTGTCCTGGCTCATATCTTTGGCCACATGATTTTAGGGCATGTCAAGACCTATGCCCTCTATACTGGCGGTTTCTTCAATCTAGGAACGCTAGGCGTCATGTATGTCTTTGGTCTGGATCTCTTCTTTGACTTTGCCGGTTATTCGATGTTTGCGGTGGCCATTTCCAATCTCATGGGCATCAAGAGCCCAATCAACTTTGACAAGCCTTTTGTTTCACGCGATTTGAAGGAATTCTGGAATCGCTGGCACATGAGCCTGTCCTTTCTGGTTCCGAGACTTTGTCTTTATGCGGCTTGGTCATGGTGCTCATGCGCAACAAGGTCTTTAAAAACCGCAATACGACTTCCAGTGTAGCCTATCTGATCAATATGTTGGTCATGGGCTTCTGGCATGGTGTGACCTGGTACTATATCGCCTACGGTCTCTTTCCACGGTCTGGGCTTGGTGGTCAATGACGCTTGGCTCCGTAAGAAAAAGACCATCAATAAAGAGCGTAAAAGCAAGGGACTGCCAGCCCTGCCTGACAACAAGTGGACCCAAGCACTGGGGGTTGTTATCACCTTCCATGTTGTCATGTTCTCATTCTTGATCTTTCTCAGGATTTTTGAATGACCTTTGGTTTAAAAAATAAAATGTAAACGAGGAAACTATAATGGATGTAAAAGCAGAAGTAATTGAAATTATTGACGAATTATTTATGGAAGATGTTTCGGACATGATGGACGAGGATTTGTTTGATGCTGGCGTTTTGGACAGTATGGGGAACAGTCGAGCTGATTGTTGAGCTGGAAAACCGTTTTGACATCCGTGTGCCAGTATCAGAATTTGGCCGCGATGACTGGAATACAGCCAATAAAATCGTTGAAGGCGTAACGGAGCTTCGTAATGCTTAAACGACTCTGGCTGATTCTGGGGCCAGTCTTCTGCGCCTTGGTCATGGTCGCCCTACTCTTTTTCTTCTATCCGCTTGAGAAAAAGCATGATGTGGAAGCAGAGAAGCGGGCAGCTGTGACTCTGACAGCAGAAACGTTCAAAAGCCGTAGCAAAAAAATGACGGCCCTGACAGATCAAGATACCCGTTTTGTGCCCTACTTTGGATCTAGTGAATGGCTGCGCTTTGACAGTATGCACCCAGCTGTTTTGGCCGAGAAGTATGACCGCAATTACCGACCTTATTTTCTAGGGCAGCGGGGGGCGGCTTCGCTCAACCAATATTTTGGGATGCAGCAGATGACCTCTGAGCTGGAAAATAAGACGGCTGTCTATGTCGTTTCTCCCCAATGGTTTACCAAAAAGGGCTATGATGCGGCGGCTTTTCAGCAGTATTTCAATAGCGACCAGCTAGCTGGTTTTCTTAGCTGGCAGGACGGTGGAGTAGGTGCTCAGTATGCAGCCCAGCGACTTTTGCAGCTCTATCCCAACATTGCTATGGGGGATATTGTCAGGAAAGTGGCCGATGGAAGCCAACTGACTTCTTTTGAGCAGCAGTATATTAATACGATGAGCCGGATTTATCAGCGGGAGGATGCTTTTTTCAGCACGTTTGCTGCTGGTAATAATGGTAACTATGACACGAAGGTTTTACCTCAGCTTTCCCGTCTTCCAGATGAATTCTCCTATGAAGAATTGGAAAAACTGGCTACGGCAGATGCTGTCAAGCAGACTAATAACAATGATTTAGGCATCGATAATGACTTTTATAAGAAACGTTTGGCTAGAAAAATCAAGAAGTTCAAAGGGCTTCCAATCCAAGCAGTCTTACGAAAAGTCTCCCTGAGTACAATGATTTGCAGCTGGTTTTGGAGCAATTTGCCAAATCCCATACCAATGTTATCTTTGTCATTCCACCGGTCAATGCCAAATGGATGGCCTATACTGGACTGAGTGAAGAGATGTACCAGCGGACGGTTGAGAAGATTAAGTTCCAGCTGGAAAGTCAAGGTTTTACAAATATTGCTGACTTTTCTAAGGACGGCGACAAGCCTTACTTCATGCAGGACACGATCCACATGGGCTGGAATGGTTGGCTGGCCTTCGACAAGGCTGTCGATCCTTTTGTCTCTAATCCTCAACCTGCTCCGAATTATCAGATCAATGAAAAATTCTTCAGTAAGGAGTGGGCTAATTACACGGGCAACTACGAGGAATTTGTCAAATAAGAATGCAAGCTGAAAGGAGAAGTCATGATTCGATTGGCGGAAATGCAAGATATACCAGCAATTTTAGCAATTTTTGAGCAGGCTAGGGAGTTTATGCGGACTATGGGAAATCTCAGTCAGTGGCCAGCTTCCTATCCGAATCGTCAGTTGGTAGAGGAAGATATTCGGGCAGGTCACTGCTATGTCTTTGAAGAGGCTGGGCAAGTTGTTGGAACCTTTGCGTTTCATCATCGGACCAGATCCAACCTACCAAGAGATTGAAGGTGCTTGGCATTTTTCAGAGCCTTACGGTACAATCCATCGTATCGCTTCAAATGGACAAGTAAAGGGTCTGGCTCATCAATGTTTTGACTTTTGCTTGCAGCAGATTCCTTATCTCCGCATCGATACGCATGAAGATAACCATCCGATGCAGTCAGCCATTCGCCGCTACGGTTTTAGCCAGTGTGGTACGATTTATTTGCCAGATGGCAGCCCTCGCCTTGCCTATGATTATCATCAATAAAAAAATCTGCTCAAGGGCAGATTTTTTTGCATTATAGTAAAACATATTCCTCAATAACTTTGGCGACCCCATGCTGGTTGTTGCTTTTAGTGACGACTGTTGCCTCAGCTTTAACTGCTTCAGGGGCATTGCCCATGGCAACTCCCAGACCAGCCAGTCGCAGCATTGGAAGGTCATTGAAGTTGTCTCCAATCGTCATGACCTGCTCCAGCGGAATCTGGTAGTGTTTGGCCACTTCTAGAAGGGCCTGCTCTTTTGACACCTGTTTATGTGTGACTTCCAAATAGTTGTCCTTGGACAGGTAGAAGGCTGTATTTGGAAAATCCATCGTTTGCAAGTAGGCATGGAGCTGCTGGATAACAGCTGCTTCATCAATCAACAGCAACTTATGAGCTGGAATGAGCATATCTAGAACGGGCAGTAGAACATTTTGAATAAGAGGCTGCTCACCTGTAATCTCGGCTTCAATCTGCACCCACTTGTCCAAACGGTCAGCAATCCAATCTTTGCCAGAGTAGAGATTGATGGAAACACTAGGAAACTTAGTTTTGACCAACTCCAGAAAAGTGCGAATTTCTTTTTTATCCAATGGATGCTCGATAATGGTCTCGTAATTTTGCGGATCACCCTTGATGACCAGAGCACCGTTGTAGCAGGCTAGTGGGTTATCACCCAGTCCCAGCTTGCGCGCAATTGGCTCCATGCCCAGAGGAGAGCGGGCAGAGGCTAGAACAAAAGGGATGTTTTCTTTTTTTAGCAAGGGAATCTGCTCCCTCAGCTGCGGATCTACTTGGTGCTGGTCATCGAGAATTGTGCCGTCAATGTCGCTGATAATCAAACGAATATCTTGCTTGGTCATGGTTGCTTCCTCCATAAGCTACAAAATGAAATCTTGTCGAGCTAGTAAATAATGGTGACTTTCCCAGCCAGAAGAGCTTCTAGCTCAGGGCTAGGTTTTTGATCGGTGATCCAGTAGTCAAAATCGCTGATATTTCCTAAAATATAGGTTGATTCTTTCTTAACTTTGGCCTGCTCGGCCAGCAGAATCTTTGTCTTGGCCCGTTTGAGAGCTAGCTTCTTCAGATAGGCATCTTCCTGATCTTCAAAGCTGATTTGGCCATTTTTCAGCCCTGCAGCTCCGATAAAGGCTAGATCAAAAGAAATTTCTCTGAGCAGCTCGGCTTCATTGAGGGCGTAGTAAAAACGATTTCTCGGATAGAACTTCCCACCTAAAAGATGGAAAGCAACCTGCTCTTGGTCACTCAGCATGATGGCATTATCCAAAGAATGAGAAAAAATTGTCATCGGTTGCTGAACTTGCTGAGCCAGCTTGAGAACCACCGTTGATACATCAAAGAAATTGACCTGATTGGGTTTGAGAAAGTCCAGAGCCTTTGTGAGCAATGGCCTTTTTTTCTTGGTTTAGTTGGCCGACACGGTCGTTGAAAGAAGGAATTTGCCGACTATTTTCCAAAGGAATAATCCCGCCATGGGTGCGCTGGACTAGTTTTCGCTCGCTCAAAATTGAGAAATCACGGCGAATAGTGTCCTTTGAAACCTGAAAATAGTCTACCATGTCCTTGGCTGCCAGTTGTCCTTTGTCCTCTAAAAGTTCCAGCATTTTTGAAAGCCGCTGTTCTTGATACATCTTTCTCATCCTTTCTGCTTCTTTATAAGTTCATTATAATCTATTGTTTAAGTATATGCAAGTGTTTATAATGAAATGTAAGTTATTTTGTCGAATATAAAAAAGTCGTTTAAAAGTTATGTTATAATCAAAAAAATCAAGCAGGTAAGATGAGGAAAGATGATTTTAAGTGAATTTCGGAAATTACAAGAAACTTGGCAGTAAAAAAACTCCTGATGAAGAATCAGAAGTTTTATAGAATCTTATCAAATTTTTCTATGTAAAAGAGGCTCATAGTCATGATGACGGTCAGTCCGAGGAGGATGAGGATGGCTGGTGTCCAAGAATGGAATAAATCAAAACTGTAGCCAAAGAGGCTCGGGCCGAAGGCAGCTAGGATGTATCCTCCAGTTTGAGCCAGTCCAGATAGTTGAGCCGTTTGCGCAGGTGTAGAGGTCTTGAGGGAGAAGGTCACCATGAGATAGGGGAAGAGGGCGCTGACAGACATACCAATGAGCAGATTAAGAATCAGCCAATAAGCAAAGGAATCTGTCCGAATCAAGAGCATGGTAATGCCGATCAGACCTGCCGCAGAAACCAGGCTAATCATGACCAGACGTTGACGAGCCTTCAAGCGCGCTGTCAAGCTAGGAATTGTCATCGAAAAGGGCAGGCTAATCAGAGAAAAGATGGCTGCTAGTAAGTCCTGTCGTATCAGTAGAAAGACCAGCTTGTTGTCCCAAGGTTGGCAACCAAGTCATGCTGGTATAAAAGAGTAGTGACTGTAAGCCACCAAATAAAATTAAGGCCCAGACTCTTGGATTTTTTAGAAGAGCTCCTTGCTCTTGCTTTCCTTGCTGTTTAGCCGCCAAGCAATGGCTATATTTGACATTGGGCAGCCAAACCAGGAGAATCACAAAGCAAATCAGGGTTGATATCCAAATGAGACCTTGCCAAGAGCTCATTTGAACGATGGGAACAGCCAGAGCAGACAGAATCGTGATCGACAGTCCCCATCGATGTGATATAGAGAGTTGTCAAAAGACCGACACGATGTGGCTGATTGGCCTGAATCAAGCTCGGAAGAAGGACGTTTAAGACAGCAATAGCCGCTCCTAAAATAATAGTTCCCGTATAAAGTAAGGGAAGATTAAATACGCGAATCAGCGAGCCTAGAGTTAGCACGAGTAACACAAGAGCAAACAGTTTTTCCAAGCTCATCTTTTGCGCCAAGCGCGGAGCAAAGACCGAGCAGAGGGCAAACATAATCAGAGGCAGACTGGTCAAGAGGCCTAGGGAACTAACTGGAACCTGTAGCCCCTCAGCAATATCTGTCAGAACGATAGGTAAAACAGTAAAAGGAGCCCGTAGTGCTATCCCGATCATCACTATACCTGGAATTAAAAATGGTGAGTGTTCTTTTTTCATAAATAGTCAATCTCCTTTCGTACGTCAAGGAACGATTATACCATATCTTTTCAGAAAATGATAGGCGAATTGCGGCTTAGTCCATCAAGTCCAGAAAATAGTGAGAAATCGTTTCTTCGTCAACCTGATTTCGTTGCTGCAACCACCAGCTGACCGTATCCACAAAAGTTGATGTCACATAATTTTTTAAAAAGTTGTCCGGCAGATGGCTTTTTTTCTGCAATAATGTCTGCTCAATCATGGGAAAGAGATAGCGCTCTAGCTCGATTTTCAAGCGGTTGATGAAATAAGTATTTTTAGCTAGGAGAAGGGTGGCTATCCGATCCTGATTTTTCCGAAAGTGATGGAAAATATGGGCGGTCGCTTCAAACAAATCGCGTCCTTCAGATCGCTCGATAAAGGTATGCTGAAAGAGATCTTGGCAGAGTTCCTCCAGCAGGGTTTCTTTGGTCTCAAAGTGGCTATAGAAGGTGGAGCGGCCCTACATCTGCTAGGTCAATGATTTCCTGAACAGTGATGCTTTCGTAGCTTTTCTGATTGAGCAGGCTGATAAAGGCTTGGTAAATGGCTGCGCGTGATTTTTTTACTCGTCTATCCATGGAAATTCCGTACAAAAAGAGCTTTTTGTCTGCTAAGAGACAAAGGGCATGAACTGGCTCTTGTTTCCTTTCTGATAATAGTGGATAATATAATTGAACAGAGTGTTCGGTATTGATTAGATTATACCATAAATTGTATCCGTTTAAGCAAATATATAAGGAGGTTGTGATGAAATCCAGTAAAAATATGACAATCGCTTTTCTCTTGAACTTTTCTTTTGCCATTATTGAATTTATCTTTGGGCTTCTCTTTCATTCTAGCGCTGTCTTAGCGGATGCAATTCACGACACAGGAGATGCTTTGGCTATTGGCCTATCGACTCTTTTTGAGAGATTTCCACAAAAAAAGAAGACCGCAACTATACCCTAGGATATAAACGCTACAGCCTGCTGGGGGCCCTCTTGACCTCAGTGATTTTGCTGATTGGTTCGACCTTGGTAATCGTGGAAAATGTCCCTAAATTATTCGCTCCTGAGAAGGTAAATTATGATGGCATGTTGGTTTTGGGAATTGTCGCCATTGTCGTCAATACAGCAGCCAGCCGAGTAGTCAGCCATGGTCACAGTCACAATGAATCCATTCTTAGCTTGCATTTTCTTGAGGATATCTTGGGTTGGCTAGCAGTTGTCGGAGTGTCTATTATTCTGCGCTTCACCAACTGGTATTTCCTGGATCCGCTGCTTTCTCTCGTCATCGCAGGCTTTATTCTCAGCAAGGCTCTGCCAAAATTTTGGGAGAATATCCAGATCTTCCTAGACCATGTGCCCAGCGATGTGGATCTCAGTCAGCTTTATCAGGAAATAGCGGTGCTGGAAAATGTGCGAGCCATTACCCAGCTCAATGTATGGACAACGGATGGTTTAGAAAAATATGCCATGCTTCATATCTGTCTGGAAAATCCCAATTTGCTGGCTGAAACGCAGGCTGTCCTGCGCCAAAAGCTTCTGGCTTATGGCATTGCCAAAGTAACCATTCAGACCGATGAAAGCTTGCAAGAGCACCAAGAACATTGTGTTGGTAAAGAATAAGCCAGCTCCCCAGAGAAATTCTGGGGCTTTTGTTTGCGGAAATAAAAAAATTCTCAAATAGCACATAAATGCTTGTCTTTTATTCTTGTGTGTGATATATTTATAACATAAAGGTGTTAAATATTTCTAACAAACTAAAGGAGTCTATCATGAAAAAAAGTCAAAAAATGGGTGGCCTCATTTTGATGATTGCCACCGCTCTCTTTATTGATTTCACTGTTTTCCTTGCTCCCAGCAATCTCAGCTGGCCAGCCAAGTGGATGATTGTCGGTTTAGTAAGTTTAGGTCAGCTCGTGAGTATCTGGTCTTGGTTTCACATGAAACCATGGCCTAAGAAGATGAAAGAAGTTCAAGAAAAGCAGGTCTATGATCTGACCATGAAATTTTATAATCTGTTAAATCTTACGGCAACCTCTATCTATACTGTCGGAATCTGGTTGTGGACTCCGAGCACCAATCCGCCTATTATAAAGTACATTGCCTTGGGAGGCCTCCTAGCTATCCAGTTTCTCTTTCTTCTATTTTTTGCCTTGAAAAAGGTCAAGGAGAGAGCAGATGAGCGCTTTTATGCCAATCTGGCAAAGAGCAGCGACTTTGATGTTTGTCATCTGCATAGCAACTTTACTGGTGCTTGCAGGGATTAGTGCTAATGTAGGATCTATCACAGTCAATGCCGGAATATTTTTCATCATGATTGGTGTCTTGGTTTTACTCTTTGGATTTGTCTTCTTTTTCATTTGAAAAGAGAGGTTAAAAATGGCCAAGGAAAGCAATATTATCACCAATCTCAAATCTATCCGAGAATCTAGAGGCATGACCCAGCAGGAGTTAGCTGACCGCATTGGAATGCGGCGCGAAACGATCTTGCATTTGGAAAATAATCGCTACAATCCCTCGCTAGAGATGGCTTTAAAAATCTCTCAGGTTTTTGATTTGCGAGTGGAAGAACTCTTTCAATTAAAGGACATAGGGAGGACAATCATGAAGACGGTTTTTGACTACCAAAGGGAAGGTGAAAAAGGAGAGATTCGCCGCTTTGTCCTGCTATCTACATCGCCCAGACGCAAGGAGTTGTTGAGCTTTTTGAATCCAGAGATTCAGGCTGTAGAAGTGGACGAGCGAGCTATTGAAGAGCAGTGTATGGCAAGCATCGATGATCAGGACTTTCTGACCAAGGCAGCCAAGATTTGTTGTGAGATTTCCAAAGCCAAGTCTGATTTGGACTTGGAAGCCGAGACCCTTTATATTTCGGCTGACACTATCGTCGTGGTGGATGGTCAGATTTACAATAAACCACAGGATTTAGCTGAAGCCGGCCAGATGTTTCGCTCTTACTTTGGCAAGAGCCACCATGTAGTGACCTCGGTCTGTCTACATATGCAGGGTTTTCTAGAAGTCTTTTACACCGTGGCGCAGGTGGACTTTGTAGCTTATTACCCAGAATTAGAGCCTATCATCGAGGCCTATCTGCATGAGAAGCGTCCGCTAGACAAGGCAGGTGCTTATGGTTTTCAGGAGCTGGATCCTCGCTTTATTCGCTCAATTACAGGCGATATGCACACCATCATCGGCCTGCCTGTCGCTGAGACCAGCTATCGGATTTTTAGAGATAGCAAAGGAAAAGATTAGGTTTTTGATTTCTATCCTAAAACATCAAAAAATCTCCCCATAAGTGATTATCCACTTTCTCGGGGAGATTTTTCTATGTTTTGAGCTTGGGACTGGATCTTAGATGTTTACATCGCTCCAGCTAAATGGTGTGTAGCCAAGCAACTCAATCCCGTCAATCTCAACGGATTTAATGATTTCTTGAACGTTGTCTTGAATGTTCTTAGCTAATTGCGGATGGTCAGAAACTTCAGAGCAAGTCTCAATGACCAACAGAGGCTTGTGGTAGCGCTCATATAGCTCAGACATGGCAATCCGAAGAAGGACGGGTTGTGCAAGACAAGTTTCTACATTTTTGCGGACATATTTGTTGGTAAACAAATCTTGGATATTTTCCGCCGCATAATGTGAGAAGGCAATAAAGTCCACGATGCCTTCTCTTAAGGCGAAGACATCTTCTTCCGTAATGCCCAGATCCAGCTGATTTCGATCAATGTAGCGAAGGAAGTGGTTTGGATAGTGGCCCTTGGTCTGCACATCTGTAAATGTAGTTTTTACGTCTGTTCAGCTCATGGCCCAAGGCATCGGTAGCTGAGTGATTTTCTTGGTGGGAATCACTATTGATGGTAATCAAGCTACCAAATTGGAAGGTTGGATTGATGGTTTGACCGAGCTTAACCACGTTTGCGGACGCGATTAGCTGATGGTGAGCAGCCAGCCAAATTTGTTGCTCTTGGTTTTCCGTGCTGTCAAAGTGTAGTCCAGCGCCTAAGAATGGCAAATAGGAAAGAGCGCTCATTTCTTTAAAGGTAATCCAGTAAGTGACTTTTTCTTTAAAGTGGGTCAAAACGGCTTCGCAATACTTTTCGTACAGGGCAATCATTTGACGACTTTTCCATGCGCCGTATTTTTCATACAAATGAAGCGGGAAATCGAAATGAGACAGGCTTACAATTGGTTCGATGTCATTTTCGAGAAGTGCATCGATAATTGACTCATAGAAAGCAAGGACCTTAGCATCGGGTCTCCGCTCTTCTCCAGTTGGAAAGAGGCGAGTCCATGAAAGGGATAGCTGGTAGGTATTGAAGCCCATTGTTTTAATTTTTTCAATGTCTGCTAGATAATCCTGTTTGCTGGAGCCTTGTTTGAACAAATCGTAGGCTCCTAGGGGAATTGTTCGATAGTCAACTGTTCCGTCCATGACAGAGAGACGATAGTCTTCACCATACTGGGGTAGAATGTCGGTGATTCCTAGACTTTTACCATTACTTGATAGAATATTTCTAATCATATTAGTTCCTTTCAGTATTCATTCGCTGTTTGTTCTGAGCTTATTTTTTATGTCTCTTAGTAATCATGGCCAAGGTTGATAGATTCTGTGTGACAGTAGTAAACTCAGAAGCCATGCTTTGCGATTGATATACGGCAGCAGACAGACTGATCGAATGGGCTCTCTCTGCACTGATTGATTGTTCAATGATCATTCTTTGTGACTGTGATTCAGCAATAGATAGACTGATTGAACGCTCTCTTTCCACGCTCATTGATTGCTCAATAGCGATACTTTGTGATTGTGATTCAGCAACAGACAGGCTACGTGACTGTTCTTGCTCTAGGCTGATAGACTGCTCGATGATCTTACTTTGGGCTTCAGATTGGGCAAGGTAGATGCTGAATGAATGATCCTGTTCGACGCTGATTGATTGTTCAACGGCTCTGCTGAGGACTTTTAGATTCTGCAGTAGATAAACTAAATGATTGTTCTTGCTCCAAGCTGGTAGACTGCTCAATAGTATCTCTTTTGGCTCTAGATTCCGCAGCTGTCAAACTGTATGAATATTCCTGTTCCAGATTGCGAGATTGTTCCACCGCCGCATGTTGTGATTGTGATTCCGCGATAGACAGGCTGCGTGACTGTTCTTGTTCCAAGCTGATAGACTGCTCTACGGCCACGCTTTTCGCTTGTGATTCTGCCATAGACAGGTTAGTAGATACTTCATTTTCTAGGCTGATAGACTGTTCAATAGCGATGCTTTGAATTTCATTTTCAGTAACAGATAGGCTTAGTGATGCCTCGTTTTCAGCACTGATAGACTGTTCAATTGCCCGACTTAATGCTTCAGATTCCGCCACAGACAGGCTGATAGACGCTTCATTTTCTGCACTAATTGATAACTCGATCGCTTTACTTAGTGCTTCAGACTCTACGATAGATAAGCTTGTAGATACTTCGTTTTCTGTAATAATAGACTGTTCAATAGCTCTACCTAAGACTTGGGATTCTCCAACAGACAAGCTGATAGACGCTTCGCTCTCTGCGCTGATTGATTCTTGGATCGCGATGCTTTGCGAAACAGACTCGGCTACGGACAAGCTAGTAGACGCTTCGATTTCCGCACTGATCGATTCTTGGATGGCAACGCTCTGAGAAATAGACTCTGCCACGGACAAGCTGTTAGACGCTTCGACTTCTGCACTGATTGATTCTTCAATAGCGATGCTTTGAGACACAGACTCAGCCACAGATAGGCTCAGCGAAGCTTCCAATTCCGCGCTAATGGATTCCTGAATCGCAATGCTTTGAGATACAGATTCAGCTATCGACAGACTAGTAGATGCTTCGATTTCTGCGCTGATCGATTCTTGGATCGCGATACTTTGGGAAACTGATTCCGCCAACGGACAAGCTAGTAGACGCTTCGACTTTCTGCGCTGATCGATTCTTGGATAGCAATGCTTTGCGAAACAGACTCCGCTACGGACAAGCTCGTAGACGCTTCGATTTCCGCGCTGATAGATTCTTGGATCGCGATGCTTTGCGAAACAGATTCCGCCACGGACAAGCTCAGTGATGCCTCGATTTCTGCACTGATAGATTCTTGGATAGCAATGCTTTGAGATACAGATTCAGCGATAGATAAGCTGGTAGATGCTTCGAATTCCGCACTGATAGATTCTTGGATAGCAATGCTTTGCGAAATAGACTCCGCCACGGACAAGCTCTTAGACGCTTCGAATTCTGCGCTGATTGATTCTTGGATAGCAATGCTTTGAGATACAGATTCAGCTACAGATAGGCTCAACGAGGCTTCCAATTCCGCGCTGATTGATTCTTGAATGGCAATGCTTTGCGAAACAGACTCTGCTGCCGACAGGCTTAGCGATGCTTCCAATTCTGCGCTGATAGATTCTTGAATCGCGATACTTTGAGACACAGACTCAGCAATAGACAAGCTGTTCGACGCCTCGTTGTCCGCACTGAGAGACTCTTCAGCGGCCATGCTTTGAGATACAGATTCGAAAATTGATAAGCTCAGCGACGCTCTATTTTCTTCAAGGATCGATTGCTCGAAGGCATGACTTTGCGCAATTGACAAGCTAGCAGAAGTATCCGTTTCTTTGCTGTCAGATTGCCCAACTTCCAAACTTTGTGTCTGTGATTCGGTTACTTCTAAACTACGAGAAGCCTTTTTACTTTCTATACTTAATGATAGAGATATTGAATCAGCAGTGCTCTTCAAGCCCCTCTTTTTCATAGAATCTGAAGAAATACTTGTCTCAGCAGATTCTGTCGTGCTAGCTGCCTGGCTTTTAACTACCATTTTTTCCTGCTCCAGACTAGCTTCACTTTCTACAGCTGGAGATTCGTCTACTTCTTCTCCACCGATATTCATAACATCCAAGCGGTCGTAGTATTGGATCGATTCCAAAGCTTTCTCAATGAGGAAATTTTCTCTATCTTCTGGGTTCACATTGACTTGTGGGTTACTTCCTTCATTGTTATGAACCGCAGAAGTGGATGATTCGTCCTCTTCTCCTTTTATAAGACGCTTAAAGCCACCTAAAAAATTACGAAACATACCTTTGTTCTCTTCATTATTTGGCATGGACATACTCTCCCTAATTTTAGTAATAATACTATTATAAAGGCTAGTAGAGCATCTGTCAAAATTTATTGCATTAAAATGAAAGATTTTTCAAAAGTAAAGGGTTTTCTTGGAACTTTATGAGAGTTTTTTTCTCCGAATTTTATCCCATTTTTTCACTCTTTTTTTGAAGGATTTGAAGTCGATAGAAATAATATCTTAGAAATAATGATACAATATGAGAGTTTATAGTATCTATACAAGGAGAGCAGAGGGGTTAAGAATATAGACGAGTAGACTATATTTTAAGGAAATCCGAATGAAGCTATTGAAAGCTTGCAAACTTAAAAGAAGATGCAAGCGAATATGTGAGAAAATCAGTTGGAATGCTTTAGGGGATATTAGTAAAAAATTTCCAGAGTTGCTTAAAATTGAGCTTGATAGCTTGAAAATTAGAAAGGAAAGAGATAAGACGGGTTTACAAGTTAGCAAGTCAATTGATTGTCTAACAAATTTGAATTTATTAAGGTATGCATATGGGAGAAAAAAGACCTGATTTTGGAGATATAAAATCATTTGAAGAATTTAATAGATACTACTGGTATCGAGAAGAACTTTCACAAATTTGTAAGTCCCTTGGATTAGAGTATAGATGTACGAAGCAAGAATTGAAACTATATTATCGAACAGTATTTTAAGGGAAATAAAATAGAAAAATTTTTGAGTAGAAGAAACAAAAGTCAAGTCGAAGTGATAACCTTGGAGACTCCGTTACTTAACTGTGGTTTTTCTTTTAACCAAAAATTTCGAGATTATTTTTCAGCTGTAACAGGCATTAGTCCCTTTAAATTTAGTGCTGATATGGCAACGGCTTGGCGAAAAGTAAAAAGGGATAAAGATATAAACATTCACTATTCAAGATATGATTAAAATATATTATGGTGAGTCAGATTATGCCAAGTATGATAGTTCGGCTTGCCAATGGAATCAGTTTCTAAAAGACTTTTGTTTAGATGAATTGAGCGATTGTTATTCTAAAGCGATTGTTATTCTAATAAGTTAAAAGTTGCAGCTATTCTTTGGAAAGAAGTTAGAAACTCGATACATGAAAAAGTTTACTCACGGGAACTTTTAAAAAAGTATGAATCTAAAGTAGAGGAATACCGTAAGTAAACAGATTTCAGCTTGTCGAGCTGAATAAAGCTGGACGGCATGAATTTATATGCTGTTTTAGCATAACACAAAGTTAAAATAGATGATGGAGCGAACATAGAAAAAAGAGGAGCCTCGTAATGAAGTTCCTCTTACTTTTGATTGTCCGAATAGATATTCTCATTTCAAATAAAGGT